>JAEEGK010012353.1_pt1 | contig 19420 bp, 22 predicted proteins | sample 8958771 | NCBI WGS metagenome assembly JAEEGK01 (sample SAMN16246547, study PRJNA631951) | gut metagenome | biome: gut microbiome; feature: rumen; material: SC-attached | host: Bos | place: Iran: Karaj | collected 2018-10
TAGAAGAACTGATTAGGATCGCCAGCAAGATTGCCAAGACCTTCAACCTCGTTCTTAACAGCATGCGAATGCACGATATCCATAATAACTGCCACACCATTCTTATGAGCAGTATCAATAAGCTCCTTCAACTCCTCTGGAGTACCAAAACGACTACTTGGTGCAAAGAATGATGATACGTGATAGCCGAATGAACCGTAATAAGGATGCTCCTGAATGGCCATCACCTGAATGCAGTTATAACCATCCTTGATAACGCGTGGCAACACATTATCCTTAAACTCCTTATAGGTACCAACCTTCTCGGCATCCTGTCCCATACCTACATGGCACTCGTAAATGAGCAAGGGATTCTTCTTGGGTTTGAAGTTCTTTTTCTTGAACTCGTATTTCTCCTCAGGATTCCAAACCTGAGCCGAGAAAATCTTTGTATTCTCGTCCTGAACCACACGACGGCACCAAGCGGGAATACGCTCGCCTTCTCCCCCATTCCACTTTACCTTCATCTTGTAAAGCTGACCATGTTTCAGGGCCTTTTCGCTGAGTTTCAACTCCCAGTTGCCCGTACCCTCGATACGCTTGCAACGGTACTTCTCGTTCTCCTGCCAGTTATTAAAGTCGCCAATCAGATAGATATCGGTAGCGTTAGGCGCCCACTCACGGAACACCCAACCCTTTGACAACTTATGCAGACCAAAATAAAGATGACCAGAAGCAAACTGACTCAGCGTTTTCTTGCCATTCTGTGTGAGCTGGTTCATCTTCCAGACAGCATGGTCGTGACGGCCACGGATAGCTCCCTCGAAAGGTTCCAACCACGAGTCATTACGTACCAAGCCGATATGTTCAGGCTGTGTAGGAGCAGCTTTCTTGGCCGAGGTCTTTTTGGCTGCCGGTTTCTTGACAGATTGTTTCTTTGTTTCCATAGTTATTGTATTTATTGTTTTGCTTTTAATGTTTTATGCCTTAACCTTGAAAATAGCTTTCTTGATTTCAGGCTGGTTGATGATGCAAGGGGCATGACCATCTTGCGGAAAGAAGATGACGAACTGGCCAGGTTTAACCGTTACATAGGTCTGAGCCTTGGTGTCGCCATACTTGGTAATATCCTTTTCGGCATTATACTCAAAATCGGGCAGATCGCACAGAGGGGTATAGCCGAATGTTTCTTCACAGGTGATAGGAATCTGGATATCAATCATCTCGATATGTGTTTCGAGAACTGCAGCCTCTTGGGTTTTGCCCTTAGCCACCTGAATATTTACAAACAGATCCTTATCCTTGATGAAGTGCTTACCCTCTTCTATTGTCTGAAGATCGTTGTTTTTCAGAAACTCAACCACATCGGCAAACAACGGATTAAGTGTTACGTATTTGCCCAGATTCTCAATTGTATCAATAATCATAATCAGTAAAATATTTAAGTTGTTTGTTACTTTAATTGTCTATGTCCACGGGTATAGGTACCCTGAGCGGTTACCTTACCATTACGGTCTTTCTCTACGAAGTTGCCATCACGCACATCGTCGAGATAGGTGCCTTCGAAACGATTGCCATCTTTATCCTCCTCGATAGCCGCACCATTACGTCGACCGTTCTTAAAAATACCTTTGAATTTAGAGCCATCGGCAAAACGTGCAATGCACTCGCCATTGGGCTGACCAGCCTTGAAAGTGCCCTCAACGGTATCGCCGCACTTCTTGGTAAGTTTACCACGACCATCCTGCTTATCAGCCTTCCACTGACCTACGTAGGAATCGCCATTCTGCCATACCAGCGTGCCTTGACCTTGCTTGTCACCCTTAAAGAACTGACCAGTATATACATCGCCATTGGCATACTTAAAAATGCCCTGACCAGTACGCTCACCTTTTACGTAGTCGCCCTCGTAAACGTCGCCGTTCTGGAACTTATAGATGCCACGACCGTTCATCTCGTCATCGGTCCAAGGACCAATATACACATCGCCGCCAGCATACTTGAAAGTACCTTTACCCGAGCGCATATTCTCTTTCCAATCGCCATCATAAACAGAGCCATCGCCCCAGTCGTAGATGCCTTTGCCGTTCTTTTTATCGTTCAACCAATCGCCTTTGTAGAAAGCGCCACTGGCAAAAGTATAGGTACCAAAGCCCGAACGCTTGTCCTGTCGCCACTCGCCATCATACTTATCGCCGTTATAGTAGTACATCACACCATGGCCCTGCTGATAATCGCGGAACCACAAACCATCGTAACGATTGTTATTTGCAAAGTAATATGTTCCCTTACCATGCTGCTGATCCTGAAACCACTCGCCCTCGTATTTCTCGCCATCAAAAAAGGTAAAAATACCAAAACCCTGGCGCTTGCCTTTAACGTATTCGCCCTCGTAAAGGTTGCCATTCTTATATACAGCCTTACCCTTACCGTTTGGCTTACCCATTACCATTTCGCCCTGATATTCGCCACCATCCTTTGTTGTGGCCGAGCCGAGTGTTATCTTCTGTGCATCTGCAGTAAAAGGCAGAAACAATGAAAGTGCTATAATCGAAAGTTTATTTATATTCATTTGCAATATATCCTATTTTAGTGTGCAAATTTAAATAAAATAATCGAGGTGCGCAAATTACTTACCTATATATTAATATAATTTTTCACTTTCTACTTTTCACTTTTCACTTTTTATTCGTACCTTTGCACCCGTTATGAAGTTTATGGCTATTATTCCTGCCCGTTATGCTTCTACAAGATATCCGGGCAAGCCGCTTGCAATACTGGGCGGAAAAACAGTGATTCAGAGAGTGTACGAGCAAGTGAAAAGCGTGCTCGACGAAGTATATGTAGCAACCGACGACCAGCGCATTTTTGACGCTGTAGTGGCCTTTGGCGGCAAAGCCGTGATGACACGCGCCGACCACAAGAGTGGTACCGACCGTATTGAAGAGGCTGCCGAGAAAATCGGATCGGATGCTGATGTAATCATCAATGTACAGGGCGACGAACCATTTATCCAGCCCTCGCAGATTGAGACTTTGATGCACCTTTTTGATGCACCAGAGACTCAGATTGGTACATTGGGAAAACTGTTCGAATCGATCGAGGCTATTGAGAATCCTAACTCTCCAAAGATTGTTACCGACAATCGCGGATTTGCACTCTACTTTAGTCGTAGTGTGATTCCTTATATCCGAGGCAAGGAGCGTAACGAGTGGTTTGGCGAATACCCATTCCTGAAACACTTGGGAATTTACGCTTATCGCCGTGAGGTTTTGGCCGAAGTAACAAAATTGCCCCAAAGCAGTCTGGAAAAAGCAGAGAGCCTGGAGCAATTACGTTGGTTACAGAACGGCTACCGCATCCGTGTGGGTATGACCGATATCGAAACAGTTGGTATCGACACCCCAGAGGATCTGACCCGCGCCGAAGAGTTCTTACTGAAGCATCTGGCGTAAAAGATCCTTCTGACGCTCAGTGAGATTTGTTGGAAGTTTTACCTGATAGGTAATGATGAGATCACCAAAGGTGCCATCGCCCCTATCATACCCCTTACCACGCAGTCGGACCTTAGTGCCTGGCTGCGTTTCTGGTTTAATTTTCAGCTTCAACTTCTGACCGTTCGACAGGGTTACAATCACCTCGCCGCCTAACATAGCAGTGTAAAGATCTATCGTAACGTTAGCATTCATCTCGCCACTATGTGTTCGGGCCTGACGACCGCCGCCAAAACCTTGGAAGCCACCGAAGCCTCCGCCTTGTCGACCTTTGCGACCAAACAGATCCTCGAAGAACGACGAGAAGCCTCCTCCACCTTGGAAACCGCTAAAATCGAAGCCACCAAACGGGTTACCGCCGCCCTGACCGCCACCTCCAAAACCCTGAAACTGCTCGGCCTCGCGCCACTTCTCGCCATACTGGTCGTACTTTTTACGTTTCTCGGGATCACCAATCACATCATAAGCCTCCTGCAAGGCCTGGAACTTTGCCTGAGCCTTGGGGTCATCAGGATGCAAATCGGGATGAAACTGCTTAGCACGTTTCAAATAGGCCTTCTTTACATCCTTCTGCGCAATTGTTTTATCTACGCCTAAAATCTTGTAATAATCAATAAATGCCATAATCTTATCCTCCTACTTCTTTTTCAACATTTCCAGCAAAAAATGTGCCAAACAAAAAACAAAATAATCAGGTAAATATTTGGGCATATCAACTTATTTGTGTAATTTTGCAAACAAAAAGAAGAATATTGATGAAAAAGCTTACTATCATACTGATTTCCACACTGTTATCAGTGGCGCCCATCGAGGCAAAAGACAATAAGACCGTAAAAATTAAGGTGATTGAAACCAGCGATGTGCATGGACATTTTTTCCCCTACGACTTTATGGAGCAAACCCCCATCAAGGGTACACTTTCGCGTGCAAACACCTATATCAAAAAGCAGCGTAAAAAGTATGGCGAGGATCATTTCCTGCTGATAGATAATGGCGACATCCTGCAAGGTCAGCCTTGCGTATATTGGTCGAACTATGTGATGCCTGAAGACGAGAACATCGCAGCTTCGGTTATCAACTACATGAAATACGATGCCGAAACCGTAGGTAATCACGACATCGAGCCTGGTCACAAGGTTTACGACAAGTGGATCCGCGAGGTTCGCTGTCCATTGCTGGGCGCCAACATCGTTAAAGAGGAATACAAGAACGCAGAGGCCCGTCCTGAGCATATCTATACAGGACTGAAGCCCTACTCTGTACATTACAAAGATGGTGTTAAGATTGTAGTTATCGGCATGCTTACACCAGCCATCCCCAACTGGCTGAACAAATCAATCTGGAAAGGATTGGAGTTCGAGGAGATGACCGCATGCGCCAAGAAATGGGTGAAATATGTCAAGGAGAACGAGAAACCCGATTTGATTTTCGGTTTGTTCCACTCTGGTCTGAACGGTGGTATTAAAACGGCTGAATACGAGGAAGATGCAACAGAATCAGTAGCCCGTGAGGTTCCAGGTTTCGACATTATCTTCTTTGGTCACGACCACCAGGTACACAACATGCTGATCACCAACAAAGCTGGCGAAAAGGTGCTTTGTGTAGATCCCTCGTGCTATGTAAACAACGTGGCTGAAGCAGAGATTACACTGACATACAAGGATGGTAAGCTTAGCAAGAAAAGCATTATCGGTAACATTGTAAATGTGCGCGACGAGAAGATCGACAAGCAGATGATTACATACTTCCAGCCTACCATCGATAAGGTTAAGGAATACGTGAGTCAGAAGATTGGATACTTTAAGAATCCTATCTACACCCGCGAGAGTTTCTTTGGCAACTCAGCATTTACAGATTTGATTCACAATCTGCAGATGAGCATCTCGAAAGCCGACATATCGTTCAACGCCCCCTTGGCATTCGATACCACCATCGATGCCGGCGAGGTTACACAGGCAGACATGTTCAAGTTGTATCGCTTTGAGAATCTGCTGTTTGTGCTCAAGATGACTGGCGAGGAAATCAGAAAACACCTGGAGTTCTCTTACGATATGTGGTGTAACACTATGACATCGCCCAACGACCACGCATTGCGTTTAAACGATGATTCAAAGGAAGACCAGCAGCGTACAGGATTCCAATACTACACCTTTAATTTCGACTCGGCTTGCGGTATCGACTACGAGGTTGATCTGACCAAGCCCGACGGACAGAAGGTAAGGATTCTGCGTATGTCGAACGGTGAGCCATTCGACGAGAAGAAGTGGTATAAGGTAGTGATGAACAGCTATCGCGCCAATGGCGGTGGCGAGTTGCTGACTCGTGGTGCAGGTATCCCACAGGATTCGCTCGAGAGTCGTGTGCTCTTCCACACCGAACTGGATCAGCGCCACTATCTGACAGAAGAAATCAAACGTCTGGGTACTATCGACCCACAGAAAAATAACAACTGGAAGTTTGTGCCCGAGGCATGGGTAAAACCAGCCCTCGAGAGAGACCGTAAACAACTGTTTGGAAAATGAAACAACATTATTTCGTATTCTGTAAAGAAGACTTATTGTTAGAAAAAACCGCAGATGGCGGTTATACCATCCCCTTTCAGGAAGAACCACCCACCGAGGTAAAACCTTGGACCAACGTAATGACCGTTACCCCGCTGGATGGCGTTGAGGTAAAAACATATAAGATAGACAGTCCGGTTTGCGACGACCCACGCTACGAGATGTGCGGCCTGCGACAGAGCTTTTACAAACTTGATAAAGCCCTGTACCAGAAGGCAGGCAAATGTCAGGAACTGCTGTATTGGGATGCCAACACCAAGTATTGTGGCGTGTGTGGCGCCCCAATGCGAATGGATACCGACATCTCGAAGAAATGTACTGAGTGCGGCAAAGAGATATGGCCACAATTAGCTACAGCAGTCATCGTACTGATACACAAAGGCGACGAGGTTCTGCTGGTTCGCGCCAAGAACTTCCGTACCGATTTCTACGGATTGGTAGCAGGATTTGTTGAGACAGGCGAAACACTCGAAGAAGCGGTAGCCCGTGAGGCATTCGAGGAAACAGGCGTAAAGATCACCAACATCCGCTATTTTGGTTCGCAGCCTTGGCCCTACCCTTGCGGACTGATGGTAGGCTTTAATGCCGACTATGTATCAGGCGACATCCACCTGCAGGCCAGCGAGATAGCTAAAGGTGGCTGGTTCCGTAAAGACAACCTGCCTACTATCCCCGAAAAATTATCTATAGCACGTATGCTGCTCGATGCGTGGTTAGCCGAGAAAGATTAATACTCTACTAACTGCATCGATAACACACCCGTATAACTGATGGTTGATTCTACCATATAACAGGTAGCGCCATCAGGGATACATAGTGTGGCGTTAAAATGCAAGCCAGCGGCATCAATATGACTAAAGGCCATATTGGCCAGAATGGCATCGTTTAAGAATTCGGCAGGTACCAGACCTTGGTACTGCTGCTTATGGAAATCACTCGAATAGATCTGTCGCGCACCTTGGAAAACACTAATGTGCATGATGTTATCGTAGTACACATTCTCTACTTCCAATCCATCCTCGTTAAAAGTACGCTTTGTGACTTTATACTTGGTAGGATTAATGGCAATATACCAATGGTAGCGATTGCCGTTATAGGCAGCCACCGAGTCGATCTTAACCTGATGGGTATAGGTTAGCACACTCGGAGCAGCAGTCTCTATATCAGCATCATCAGCGTCGTCGCTCTTCTGCAGTTTCAACAAATCACCATTCTGATTGTTAAACCAGAAGAGGTGTTCGGTATGTTTAACGATACTATACGATGTGCCCGATGCCAGATAAAGCGAGTCCTTGTAGATGCGGAAGTAGGTAGGCATACTGGTAGCATCGGCAAAGTAGAGCGTATCACCACTTACACGGAACGACACATCACCACTCTCCTCATCTACCCAAACTCCCTGAAGCATCTCCTTTGCCGCCTTATCGTCGGGCAACGATGATGAGTTGTTCTGGTTACAAGCCACCAGAACAACCATCAGCATTGATATCGTTAATAACTTCTTCATTTATTTACCTATGCAATAATACTCAAAGCCATTCTCGTCGAGCTCCTCGCTGTCAAAGATGTTACGACCATCGATAACCAACGGACGCTTCATAGCCTTCTTGATTACCCCCCATCCTGGCAGGCGGAACTCCTTCCATTCGGTGAGCAGCAACAAAGCGTCGGCATCCAGCACCACATCATACATGTCGCGGCAATAGGTTACCGTTTCGCCGATTCTGCGCTTACACTCATCCATAGCAATGGGGTCGTAAACACGTACGTTACAACCAGCCTCAAGTAACTTGGCAATCATCACGAGGGCAGTTGATTCGCGCATATCATCAGTCTCAGGCTTGAACGAGAGTCCCCACATGGCGATGGTCTTACCTTTCAGAGCCTCAACGCTGCCAAATGCCTTAAACAGCTTCTCAAACAGCACGCTCTTCTGCTTTTCGTTCACACGCTCAACGGCCTTCAGCACCTCCATCGAGTAACCATTCTGATCGGCAGTCTTAATCAGCGCCTTTACATCCTTAGGGAAGCAAGAGCCACCATAACCGCAACCTGCATACAGGAACTTACGACCGATACGCGTATCGCTACCGATACCAGCGCGCACCATGTTAACATCGGCACCAACACGCTCGCAAAGGTTAGCAATATCATTCATGAACGAGATACGGGTAGCCAGCATCGAGTTGGCAGCATATTTAGTCATCTCGGCCGATGGGATATCCATGAAAATCACACGGAAATTATTAATCAGGAAAGGCTTGTAAAGCTTGGTCAGCGTTTTCTTGGCCTTCTCGCTCTCAACACCTACTACCACACGGTCGGGACTCATAAAGTCCTTAATGGCGTTACCCTCTTTCAGGAACTCCGGGTTCGAAGCAACGTCGAACTCGATATCTACGCCACGCTTAGCCAATTCGTCCTCGATAGCCTTACGTACCTTTTTGGCAGTACCTACCGGTACAGTACTCTTGGTTACAACAACCACGTACTTTTTCAGGTTCTGACCGATGGTCTTAGCCACCTGCAGCACATATTTCAAGTCGGCCGAACCATCCTCATCGGGAGGTGTACCTACAGCTGAGAAAACAATCTCCACATCATCGAGAACAGAGGCCAAGTCGGTAGTGAACTTCAAGCGACCAGCGGCCACATTCTTCTTTACCAACTCGTCGAGTCCTGGTTCGTAGATGGGGATTTCACCGTTCTTCAGGCGTTCTATCTTATTTTCATCAACGTCTACACACGTAACATTTGCTCCTGTATCGGCAAAGCATGTTCCCGATACTAAACCTACATATCCGGTTCCTACAATAGCAATATTCATACTATTAACAACTAAATTTTGTGCAAAGGTACACTAAATTTTTAATATCACAAGCATTTTAAGTTTCTTTTATTTGTTTATGTCGAAAAAATACAGTAATTTTGCACCCGTGATTGAATTAGAAAGACATATTGAGATACTGCTGCTCGACAACGACTGCGTGATTGTGCCCGGTTTGGGCGGATTCATGGCGCATCATGTCGAAGCAAGATACGAGGAAGACGAACAGGCCTTCCTTCCCCCACTCCGTACATTAGGTTTTAACCCACAACTTAAGATTAACGATTCACTTCTGGCCCAGTCGTACATCGAGGCTTACGACATCAGCTACCCAGAGGCCCTTCAGCGTATTGAGGACGAAGTGAACGAACTGACGCAAATCCTGCAGAACGAAGGTCGCTACGAGCTTAATAATATAGGTATAATAGAGCTTAACGAGGATGGCAACTACGTGTTCACCCCTTGCGAGGCAGGTATTCTTACCCCAAGCCTGTATGGACTGAACTCGTTCGAGATGAGCCTGATTAAGGCTGTAACTCTGCCAGAGGTTGAGGAGACTCCTGCAGCTAAGGTTGTAGAGATGAAGCCCGAGCCCAAACCTGAGCCCGAGGTTAACAGCGTGCTGCAGCAGAACCTGGTTGATATCAACGACGACGATACCGATGTGGTTCGCATCAAGTTCTCGTGGATTCGCAATGCCGTTGCTGTTGCCGCCATCCTGTTGGCTGTGTTCTTTGTAGCTATGCCTACTGGCAAGACCGAGCTGATGAAGAGCACCATCAACAATCTGAACAATCAGATTTTGTTTGGCATGATGACCTCGAAAGACACTAACACCAGCGCCATCGATTTTAAACGAAAGGACGCTCAGAAGCCTGCCGCAGTTAAAACTGCCGAGGCTATACTCGATACCATCAAGCCCGCTAAGCCAGCCGAGGCTACCAAGCCCGTTGCCATCAAGACCGACAGTACTCGCGAGGGTTACTGCATTGTGTTGGCCAGCCATGTTAACAAGCAGAATGCTGAGATTTTCATCAACAACTTGGCAGAGCGTGGTTACAAAGGTGCCGAGATTTATGTGCACAACAACATTACCCGTATCGTTTACGGTCACTACGAGAATCAAGCCGATGCTTATACCCAGTTACAGAAGATAGCCAAAGAAAAGGATTTGGCCGAATCGTGGGTTTACAAATATAACGAGAAAAAATAATCAATGAAGAGAGTACGCTGCCCTAAGTGCGACCAGTACATCACCTTCGATGAGACCAAGTACGAGGCTGGTCAGTCGTTGGTTTTCAAATGCCCCGACTGCGGCAAGGAGTTTGGTATCCGTATCGGCGTGAGCAAGCTTCGTGAGCGTCAGAAAGATGAAAACCCCGACGAGCAGGCCAACGAACAGGGTTGCGGATCAATCGTTGTTATCGAAAACGTATTCCATTACAAGCAGGTTATCCCTCTTCGTATGGGCGACAACATCATTGGTCGTTATCAGAAAGGCAATCCCGCCAATACCGCTTTCGAGACAGTAGATCCCAGCGTCGATCTCAATCATTGCACCATCACCGTTAGTCGTGATAAGAAAGGTGGCTTGCGTTATACGCTGAAAGACAACAACAGCAACACTGGCACCTTTATCGATAACGTAGAGCTCACCCCAAAAGAGCGTCGCGTTATCAGCGATGGCACCCTCTTCACCCTTGGTGCCACCTCTATCATCCTTCGCACATCCAACGACGAAGAATAGAATATGATTACAGAAGGCTACATGCCGTTTATGGGCTACCAAACCTACTACCGCATAGTAGGCGAGGCATCGGAGAAAGCACCGCTATTGTTGCTGCATGGCGGTCCTGGTAGTACGCACAACTATTTCGAGGTGCTCGACTGCATCGCCGAAACAGGACGACAGGTTATCTCGTACGACCAGATAGGTTGCGGCAATTCTTATCTCGACGGACACCCAGAACTTTGGACACAGAAGACGTGGATTGACGAACTTATCGCCATCCGCGAGTATCTTCAGCTCGATGCCGTGCATATACTTGGCCAGTCGTGGGGAGCTATGCAGGCCATCGCCTATGTCATCGACCATCAGCCCCAAGGCATCAAGTCGCTCATTCTGTCATCAGGCCATGCCTCCAGCAGTTTATGGGCCAGCGAGCAGCACCGTCTTATCAAATACCTGTCGGACGAAGATCAGGAAGCCATCCGCCATGCCGAAGCTACAGGCAAATGGGATGATGAAGCCTATCTGCAGGCAAACAATCATTACTTTGAGCAGTTTGTTATTAGTGTTGATGAGCACTCACCCGAGTGTCTCCGTCGTCCCAAGCGTGCTGGTGCCGAAGCCTACCTCTATGGCTGGGGCCCCAACGAGTATCAGCCACTCGGCAGTCTGAAGGACTTCGAATACACCGATAAGTTAGACCAGATTTCTCAGCCTACACTTATCTGTAGTGGCACACGCGACATCTGTACCCCCGTAGTAGCAGCCTCACTCTACGAGCATATCCCCCACAGCCAATGGCATCTGTTCCGCCACTCGCGCCACACTTGCTTTATCGATGCTCACCAGGAGTATTGCCAGGTACTCACCAAGTGGTTGGAAGAAAACGACTAACATGACGTGGACTGTAATTTCAGATAACCGTTCGAACAATCCAGAGCTTGAAACAGAGCATGGATTGTCAATCCTTCTACAAACAGAGCGACACAAGATTCTGCTTGATACTGGAGCAAGCGACGTGTTTATGAGAAATGCAGAGCAGATGGGTATAAACCTAAGCGATGTTGACTATGTTTTTATTTCTCATGGACATAGCGACCATGCAGGAGGCTTACGTTACCTGTTAGAGCATAATCAGCAGGCCAGAATCATTGTCTCTCCCGATGCTATGAGCGGCAAATTCTTTTCAAAGCGAGGCAATCTTCATAGCATCACCACCGAATGGCCAGAGATTGCCGACGACAGACTTATCTTGATAGATCACACCTGCGAAATAGCTGGTGGCATACAAGTAATTGCACATATATCTCAAACGCATCCGATGCCTAAAGGTAATTTGAATCTCTATGTTCAGGATGCTAACGGAGGTTTTGTACACGACGATTTCAGTCATGAGATAGCTCTATATGTAGATGGACTCCTGTTCACAGGCTGTGCCCATAATGGTTTGGAGAACATTCTGGCCGCATGTCCTTGGCCCGTTCATTCCGTTGTAGGTGGTTTCCATCTGCTCGATGGTCTGCAATCTGACAAAGAGATTACAGATTTGGCACAAAGACTGAAAGCCATTTATCCCCAAACGCAGTTCTATACCAGCCATTGCACAGGCAACCATGTATTCGAACTCATGCAAACCATCATGCCCACTCAACTCCACCCCTTCGCCTGCGGCACAACTAAAGAATAGAAATATTTTGCAAAACATTTGGATGTTTGGAGTATTTTGTCTATTTTTGCAGCAGAACAAACAAACATCGTTGTATGACAGATAAAAACAGAAAGGTACTCGACCAAATCAAAGCAGTTGCACGCGAGTCTGCCCCCAAAGGCAGTCTGGTTATTCTGTTTGGTTCAAGAGCGAGAGGCGAAGCAAAAAGAGGATCCGATTGGGATATCCTGATTGTTCTGCCAAAGAACCGCTTGGAACAGAGCGATTACGACGATGTAAGTTTCCCCTTTGTTGAGTTAGGTTGGAAACTCAACGAACAAATCAACCCCGTTATGTACACCAAAGCTGAATGGGATGCCAGTAGCATTACCCCATTCTACGACAACGTTGTACGTGATGGAATAAAACTTATATAAGCCTCTTCTTGAAATGCAACCACTATCCAAGGAATTTGTTGAGCAGGTAGAAGCTATCATATGAAATACTTTATTGATGGCATCAGATATTATAAACTGATGCCATTTCTTTTATCCATCTAATTACTTCCTTTCGTACATAATCTGGCGATATCACTTCTACTTCGCTACTCATCGACAGGATATGCCGAATAAAATCGTAGGTGGGCATTACTGTCACTTCAAAGATTGAGTAGTCGCTATGCTTCTCCACTTCTCGTTGCGACCAGTGCATCGGCAGTTTTCGCAGATAGTCGCGCCTATGATTGATGTCGATAGCCTTTATGCGAACACGCTCGGCTTTAAGTACCTCTGGTTCAACTATATATGATTTGAAAATCAGATAGTTACAAAAAGAGTAATACGAGATACATTCAAAAACATTGTTGAACTAATTAAAACATAGGATTATGAAGCAAGAATTTCACGAATACCGCACATCAAACGCAATGGATTGGGATGCTGCCATATCTTTAATTAGAAGGTTGTATAGGGACGGTGATTACCGTATGTCTCTGTTATTCGGTTGCGGTTGTTTCTTTGGACTTAGAATTAGCAACCTTCTTTCTCTCACATGGTCACAGTTGCTTGACGATGAAAAAGTTCATCATCTATGAAACGAAAACTGGTAAGAGACGTGTTGTAAAGGTCAATAAAGGCTTTCAAAGGCACATAAAGGCTTGTTTCGATGCCTTGCACATTGAGAATGAGGATGAAAAATGCTTCCTCAGTCGTAAGAAGATGGTGTATTCAACGAAGCGTATAAACATCTTGTTCAAAGAGATTAAGAAGAAATACAACTTGAAAATCGAAAACTTTTCAACACACTCCATGAGGAAGATATTTGGTTTAAGAGTGTTCACCCAAGCTGGAACAGATGCACCGATGGCACTTATGAGGCTTCAGACGCTGTTTAATCACGCTAGCCCTACAATTACTAAGCGTTACTTGGGAATCACAGACAGCGAACTTGAAAGCAGTTATGACCTTTTGGATTTCTCGAGCTGAAATATAATTGTATTGTTATATAATAATGAACAAAAGAATCTTTGTTTTTGAAACAAAATATAAGATTTTTCTGTATTTTGTTGGAACTTATTGGCAAAAATTGTATTTTTGTAGCTGAAAAAGTGGATAAAACAGCTGTAATTATGGCAGAACTACATCTATACAAGTGTAAGAAGTGCGGATGGGAGGTTGAAGCTCCATCCGAAAGTACTGACATGTTAATGGATAGCATCATGGCTTGTTATGTTTGCCATGATTGCCAACATGTGTTTAAGAAGTATTATGCTTTGGGGACTGTGTTTAATGGGAAAGTGTCATGCCCCCAATGCAAAGGCTATAATACCCAAGATTGGGAACCAAATGACGGATGCCCCAAATGTGGGGGAGAGTTAGAGAATCAAGGTGTAACATGCTTGATGGATTAAGAATGAAACGAGTATCACTATACTTCAATAAAGGGGTTTTATTACTAGTATCTCTGGTTATGCAGATGGAGGCATTTGCACAGCGAGGAAGGGCTATACCACAAGATTGGGGTGGTGGAGGTTACTCATATTCTCATGGTAGTGGTGATTCTTTTTATTATATTATATTTGCAATAATCTTAGTTTTCTATATCGTATTCAAGATACAATCCTATAATGAAAAAAGGAAAGATGCAGCTCAGTCAAATACAAAGGGGAATACTAGCTCTTCTGTAGGTTGTGAATACAATTCTGCCACAAATAATGCAATTGGCAATGAAGATGAGTCACTTAGGAATATAAGCAGATTTGCTACTGATTTAGATGAGCAACTGTACTATGAACATATTGCCTATACTAGACATCTACTAAACAAAGACAGCACACCTTCAAAACTTGATGTTCAATACTTAAAGCGTTATGGGATGACTGTCCACGAATACAATCAATCAGTGAAAAGTGGACTTCTAAAAGGATGTGATTCTCTATTACGATTGGCTCTTAATGGAGATTATTTTAAAGTTCATGATGGTTATAAAGAAATACCACACGAGATTATAGAGCAATCAAAGGCAAGGGTTATAGCCTTACCTAAATCAATAGAAACAATTGATATAAATGTATTATCCAAATTTGACATTATAATAGTTCCCAATCAACAAAAGGATAAATTTTCCCAACTATTAAAGGGCTATCATGGAAAAGTTGTTGATGACAGTAATGAAAGGATTTGGTCTAGCTCAGAAATGACACCAAGTGCATATAGTGCATTGCATGGTGAATATGAACTAAAAACAGAAAATAATAAGCATTACTTACAAGCAAAGGATGGGACTTGTGCTTATTTTGTCCAAGAGTTAGAGGATTCATATACTAAATCTATGAACCTTAATCTCTCATGGCTCAAAATTAGAGAATATTTCTCTTTGAAAGATAAAAAATTCCATTGGGGAGCATACTATCTCAAGAAAGCTGATTTAATTTATGAAAACTAGATATGGAAGAAAGAGATATACAATACTTTGAGCAGTTTGGTGAAACCATCCAAGATGAATACGGTGGGATTTACAGTGCAGATGGAGTTTGGTTGTTGTCAGCCCCCATTGGAAAGCGTAAGACCTATAGAATCAAAGAAGGTACGCAAATCATTGGTTATTACTCGTTTTTTGGTAGATTACCGTCAGATGAGAATTACGTAGATGGTTGCAGTATTGAAGAAGTTGAAATGCCCAATTCTGTAGTTTATATAGAGAATGAAGCGTTTTGGGAGTGCGAAGACCTTAAAAGTATAAGATTGTCCCAATCCATAAGAAAGATACCTTATTATTGTTTCTGGAGGTGCTTATCTTTGGAGTCAATTGTTATACCTGAGTTAGTATCTATAATTGAAGAAGGTGCTTTTATGTGGTGTAAAAGCTTACGTAGCATATCTCTACCTAAGTCCATCTGCGAGATAGGTGAAGGAGCATTTAAAAGCTGCGAATCACTAGAGAAGATAATTGTCCCATACGGCACAAAGGCAAGATTCATTGATATGTTGGATGAAGAGTCTGCAAGATTCGTTATTGAAGAAGATATGTCCAATTAAATTATATAATTTTTACTATGTGCATAACAGAAACGAGATGTTCATGTTGATTATATTTCATGTCAATAATGTGGAAGAAAAGTAGATTTAGCAAATGCGAACTTAATAACACGGAGCTATGAACAAGTATTGTTTTGTTTTATTCTTTTTTCTATTTTTATTTGGAGGGTGTAATCCAAATAATCATAATTTTAATGAGTTCATGGGAATTCCCATTGAAGGTGATGTTGATGAGTTTGGCAAGAAACTGTCAACTAGGGGCTATGATTTTGTAATAGATGAGACTGTTATTCCAGCACTTGTTTTTCATGGAAACTATCTTAATAAAGAAGTTTCTGTTCAACTTCATTATGAGTCAGAAACAAGGAAGATAGAAAGTGTTAGGGTGTTATTTAATGGTAAGGTTACCAATTTAGCCTCTTTAGTAAAAGAATTCACGGATAAGTATGGTCAATGCGAAATGGAAGTTATGGGTTCTTTAATCATCTACAAGTGGAAGGTTAATGATGGAAAAATTGATATTATGGCTTCAGATTCTCGTGTGGGAAGTATAGGATATTATAACTATTGGAAGTAATTATAATATACATTTTTGATTCAAAATGAATATCAGAATCGCAGGAAAGCTCTCAATATGGGTGGGGGGATCTTTTGCTGGGACTAAGGCTATATCTTCCTGTCAGAAATCATAAAAGCAAAAAAATAATTCGATTTTTTGCGAATTTAGAAAATTATTATTATCTTTGCAGTCAAAATAGTAATTATTATGATAGTAACGTTCAACGAGGATTATCTGGAGAAGCTCTATACAAAGGGCGAGACTGGGGTGAAGAAACTCCGGTTTCAACCACAGATAGTCAGAGGATATCAAAAGGGCATCAAATTTCTGATTCAAGCCAAACGGAAAGAAGATTTGTTCCCCTTTAAGTCTCTTCATTTCGAAGCGTTGCATGGCGACAAGGAGGGACGCTTCTCTATAAGGGCTAATGATCAGTATCGCATAGAATTCACATTGAAAGAGACTGACGACGAGCCTGTAGTAACAATATGCAATATAATGGAATTGTCAAATCACTATAAATAAATTAGGTATGGCTAAGAATAATTATTCAGCAGAAAAGATTGCAAACAACATGACTTCATCAATGTTGATTCATCCAGGTGAAATGATAAAGGATGAGATTATGGCGCGTGGCCTTACCCAAAAGGATTTGGCCCAGCAGATGGGGGTATCATATACGGTGTTTAACGAGATATTGAATGGTAAGCGACCTGTTACAACCGAGTATGCCCTATTACTTGAGGCTGCTCTTGGTACAGATGCCAACATCTGGCTTGGCTTGCAGGCAGATTACAACATGCAGAAGATGAAGCAGGACAAATCATTCATGTCGCGCTTGGAGAAGATTCGCAAGATTGCAGCGATATTTTAATCCTCTGTGTAAAGCTTGTCTTTCTCGAAGGTGATGCCTTCGTAGAGTTCTTGGTGGCCTTCGTAACTTTGAGGGAGGAAGTGGAGGCGGACACCACGGATGTGCTTCTTGGCTTTGAAATCTTTGAGGTTATCAACCTTTTCGCTTTCGATTTCGAGCTTCATCATGCCCCAGTCCTCTAAGCGCACACGATCGCCCTCACGTAAATGATTGTTTACAACCTCGGCAACACTCGTCATGACTGCCAATACATTAGAAGTATGCGTACCCATGCGTTGGGCCACTTCTTTAATAAGTTGGCGACTCTCGACAGTATGGTAATGCACAGCTACTGCCTTGTACTTACCAAAAGTTGGTAATGTAGGTTTGGTTTCTTTCTTTAATCTATATTTCATAAGTAATACGTTTTTTAGTGCTGCAAAAATACACATTTTCTAGAGAATAAACAAAATAATTGATGAAAATATTATTTTTTGTCGAATGCGGCAGAGAAAATTAAATAAAAAATTATGCAATAAGCCTACATGCCTACATATTTTTGCTTTAAACACCTATTACACAATATGTTACAAAGTTTCAAGCCTACATAAAGCCCAACAAAAGCCTACATAAAGCCTACATACTGCCTACATGTTTTGGCCGTTTACCCACGTACTAACAGATAATGTTTGCCTGGTTAGCAGCTTTTATCCTTAATACTCGTTACAAAATTCTCTAGAGAATTTTGTTGCTACCTAGGCACTCAGCAATGTTTAGTAAGGCACTTAGCCGAAAATTCTCTAGAGAATTTCGCAGCATCCTTTAGGGAGAAATATTGCAAATACATTAATAAGTATGTTTTCGCAAGGCAGAAAGTAGCTTTTCGCATACTGATAAGTAAGCATCGAGAGGCCCAAAAGCTACTTTTCGTACCCTAAAAAGCTACTTTTCGTTCAAATTTATGTAGGCTTTATGTAGGCTTTTGTGGTACTTTATGTAGGCTTGAAAACGCATAAAACCCTTTATACATGCGGTTTACAAGCGATTTTATGTAGGCATGTAGGCTATATAGCAAAAAATATTTCTAAAAATGTAATTTATTCTCGATTATTTGTAGTACCTTTGTGGGCGATTATCATAAACAAATAACTAATAAACATAAATATGAAGATTACATTACTTAAAAAAGAAGGCCGTAAAGAGGTTATTAACCGTGTAGAGTTGGCTGAGATGGCCTCAGCCATCAAGAATGGTATGATTGAGAATACTGTGCGCCAAACGCGCGAGGTATATCATTTGATGAATCCACACAGATTGAGCGACGGACAGATTACCACACAAATAGAGGGTGGCATTAAACTGCCACGCATCTGTTTTGTGGCCGACTATCAGAATCGCAAAGGCGATTGGCGCATGCTGGCCTATAATGGATTGGTAGTACTGGAGGTGAACGACCTGCAGACCTACGAAAGGGCTGTAGAAATACGAGAACTGGCCAAGAAAATGCCTGAAACGCTGATGTGTTTTCTGGGTGGATCGGGAAGAAGCGTAAAAATCGTATGTAGAGGCGAACTGTTTGAAGGCGGTTTGCCAAAGGGCGAGAAGGATATCCGCCAATTCCATCTTAATCTGTATAACACAGCCAGACAAGCCTATCAGAACCAGTTTGGATTCGACATCCAGTTTTTGAAGCCACGATTGGACCGAACTGTTTACATGAGTGCCGACCCAGAGATGGGCTATAATGCTGATGCCCGACCGTTTTACGCCGACACCAATGAGCACACCCTCCCCCAGCCTGTAACCATCAGCAAGGATGAATACCATCTGATGCCAGGTCGCACCGTTACGCGAACCTACCATCTGAACTGGACTTTTATTGTCGAGACGGTGATGGGCCACTATTTCGACTTGCCGGATGAGAATAAGGAGGCTGAACTGTTGATGCAGATAGCAGCCAGATGCCTTGACGAGGGCATCCCTCAAGCGCATGCCAAGGGCTTGACGATGCTGCACCCTGTGTTGAATCGCGACAAGATGCTGGTTGAGAAGATTTTCCAGACCGTTTATAGCGTGACCGAACAGGAGGATTATCGCGAAAAGCATAAGATTAAGCCCTTGAAGAGTGTGCCCGAAGATACTATCCAGGCGATGAAGACTGAGATATTCCTGAATTCGAACTTCGATATGCGTAAGAACCTGCTTACGGGTGTAGCCGAGTATCGCGAGAAGTT
>JAEEGK010012355.1_pt1 | contig 19420 bp, 17 predicted proteins | sample 8958771 | NCBI WGS metagenome assembly JAEEGK01 (sample SAMN16246547, study PRJNA631951) | gut metagenome | biome: gut microbiome; feature: rumen; material: SC-attached | host: Bos | place: Iran: Karaj | collected 2018-10
GCCTCCTATCCCTTGTTCTATTCTACTAGTTTTGGTGGTGCTTACTGGCTATGGATGATAATACTCTTCTCCTTTGTCCTGCAGGCTGTCAGCTATGAGTTTCAGCATAAATTGGGGAACCTGTTGGGCACTCGCACGTTTCAGTGGCTACTGGTTCTGAACGGTATCCTTGGTCCTTTGTTGCTTGGCGGAGCTGTGGCCACCTTCTTCACAGGCAGCAACTTTATTGTGGAAAAAGGCAACATAGTAAATTCTCAATTCTCAATTGCCACTTCGTTCTCGCGTTCCGCTCGCGACCCCTTCGGCGTTCTCAATTCTCAATTTATTATAAGTCGTTGGGCCAACGCCTCGCATGGACTGGATGCTTTGCTGAATCCCTGGAATATTGTGCTGGGGCTGGCTGTAGTCTTTCTGGCACGCGTCTTGGGCTGTCTGTATATCCATAAACAAGTGGAGGAGGGGCAGTTTGATAATCATCAGCGTATTATCCAACCCCTATGGACTAGCTCTATTCTGTTTCTGGGGCTGTTCCTGGCTTTCCTGATTCATATTCTGACGTGCGAGGGGTATGCAGTAGATCCGCAGACGGGCATTGTGTTTATGGAGCCGTACAAATATCTGCACAACCTTATGGATATGTGGCCTCTGCTGGATGTGTTACTAATAGGGCTTGTGTTCGTGCTCTTTGGTATTCTGTGGTCACTGACCCATAAGGAATACAAGCGAGGCTTCTGGGTAGTAGGATTCGGAACTGTGGTGACAGTGACAGTATTGCTGTTGCTGACAGCCTGGAACAATACCGCATACTATCCGTCTACGGCTGACCTGCAGTCGTCCCTGACCATGCAAAACTCCTGTAGCAGCGAGTTTACCTTGCGTACAATGTTCTGGGTATCTCTGCTCGTCCCCTTCGTGGTAGCCTACATTATTTATGCATGGCGTGCTATTGATAAGAAAAAGCTGACCCTGGACGAGATAAACAGCGACCATGCGTATTAAGGTGTTTCTGGCATAGAAGGACTCTATACACCCATAGTGGTGAACATCTGCCTATATGCTTCTACCTTCTTGTCGAACGACAAGGGGTAGGCACGTGAGGAAGAGGGGAGACGCCACAGTGTTAATTGAGAATTGAGAATTGAGAATTGAGAATTTTCTTCTAATTGAGAGTTTAGAGCTTTGTTCATTGACCATTGACCATTGACCATTGACCATTGAGAATTTTCTTCTAATTGAGAATTGAAAATTGAACATTGAGAATTAACCTTTGGTACCTCTGGGAGACCGAGGGAGGTGCAAATGGTTTCTGTGGCTTTCTCGCCTGTAGTGACGATGGTTCTCAGATGGGGGAGTTGTGCGATTAGTGCACGGATGTCTGTGGGTTCTACCACCTCGAGGAACTTGTCGGAGGCATTGTCCTGTAGACGGCGGATAGCTGTGGAGGTATCGAAAAAGGCGAGACCTTTCTCTTGGCAGAAAGCCACTATCTCATCTATTTTGAAGCATTTATTATCGAGGTCGACAAAATGGTTCTTGTCGCCAAAGAATATCTGTCCCTCGATGCGCCAGTGGTCGTTGATAAAGTTGGGGTAGTAGAAGTCCATGCACCATCGTTTGCGTTGCGGCGGGAAGCTACCTAGGAACAGCACCTTGGCGTTCTGAGGCAAGAAAGGAATAAGCGGATGGTATTCCACACCATCAGCACTTCGTGCAATATTCTCTGTATTCAGGTAAGAAATCATTGTGTCTAAAAGATTCTTTCCATTAGTTGCCATTTCTCCTCGCTGCGGGCATTGGTAGCGCAACCCTGGAACTGACTGACATACGCTTCCCATTCAGCCTGACGGGGTAGGGTGGCCAATCGGGCCATGTCACGTTGGAAATCGAAATCGTCCACGGTATCCATTATCATAAACAACGACCGGCCGCGACGATAGATCTGCATGTCCAGAATGCCGACTTGCCGCTGGCCTTCGATGATTTCCGGCCATACATGTGCATGTGCCTCAATATATTTGGCTATCATTTCCGGGTTATCTACTAACGTAAGTGTCTGACAATATCGTTTCATGCTTTAATTCATTGAACATTGAACATTATTTTTTTATTTCACGCAGAAAGCGCAGAAATTCGCAGAAAGTTTTTTAACAAAAACAACGAAAACACTTTTTGAGAGCTTTGGCACTTTCGTGCCTTTGTTCTGTTATTGTCATGAATCTGCCTGTAAGCGAGCTTCCGTCATCTTCCCGACAATAGCATAACATATCTTTGATATCAAAGCTCTCAAAAAGAAAAACCCCGCCCTTCGGGCTGAAAAATCGTTGCATTGCCATTTACTGTGTGAACTATCACCCTTTAAAAGAGAAAAATTATTCAAACCGCAGAGCGGAAAGAATTGGTCTAAGACCAAAGTTGAGAGTTGAGAGTGTAGAGTCAGTGGCAAGTGTAAAGTGGCAAGTAGAACAATCCTCTTGCTCCTTGCTCCTCGCCCCTCGCCCCTAAATAATCCAATAAACAGTAAACCGTAAACGGTAAACCAACTTCTAACTTCCATTTTTACTTCCATTTTTACTTCCCATTGAAGGAACTAATAGCAAAGAGAAGCACTGCCAGGAAACAACCCATTGGGACTAGGTAAGAGATATTGATATTAGATGCATCGCTGACCATTCCCTGAAGAGGGGTTAAAAGTGCTCCGCCCAGAATGGCCATGATGAGGCCGCTGGCTCCAATCTTGGTGTCATCCGGATATTTGCTCTTGGATACACTTTCTAACGCAATGCCGTAGATGGTGGGGAACATCAGGCTCATGAATACACTGACAAATATTAGTGATATCACACATAGCCATCCGCCAGTCAGTACTACTAATAGTGCACATATTGTACTCAGTACGGCACCTGTTGCAAGTAGTCTTTGAGGTGCGATATACTTCATTAGCCATGTATATACAAACCTGCTGCTGCAGAAACCGATAATTGATATCAGATACAGTGTAGCTGCCTCTGCCTCAGTCATTCCCAACTCCTTCATTACCAGCCTTATTGTGAAACTCCATACCCCAATCTGTGCTCCCACATAGAAGAACTGAGCAATGATACCTCCCGTATATACTCGGTTGCTGAGCAACCTTCGTAGGGAATTGAGAATTGAGGGCGCAAGCTCCAATTGAGAATTGAGAATTGTTTCTGAACTCTTGAACTCTTGCCCCCCTTGAACTTCTTGAATCTTTGAACTGTCGCTGCCTTCTGGCATTCTGGCAAAGAACATAATTGCCATTATAGCTATCAGGACTCCTCCGACAGCAGCGTAGGTTCCGCTAACGGAGTAGAGGGAGATATCCTGCAGGATGAAGTATTTGCTTATCAATATGCCGATGATAGAACCGAAGGGGTTGAAGCTCTGAGCGATGTTCAGACGTCTGGTTGCTGTTTCGGGGCTGCCCATGCTCATTATGTACGGATTGGCTGTGGTTTCCAGTACAGAGCAACCGGCCGCCATAATATAGATGGCCAGCAGATAGAAAGCATAACTTTCTACTTCTGCGGCAGGTAAGAACATCATTGCCCCAGCTGCATAAAGGCAAAGGCCCAGTATGATTCCGCTTTTAAAACTGTACCTGCGGATGAATAGGGCAGCAGGCAGTGCCAGACAGAAGTATGCTCCGTAGAATGCCATCTGGATGAGACTGGTCTGTGCATCGCTCATCTGCATAATCTTGCGGAAAGCTGCCAGCAGCGTGTCTGTCATGTTATTGGCCAGTCCCCACAGTGCAAAGAGACTTGTTACCAGTATGAATGGTAATAAGTATTTCTTTTCGATGGTTCTCATTGGGAAGGATTAAAAAGTTTAAATGTTTAAAAGTTTAAGGGATTAAAGACCAGGTCTGCGAATAGTTAGGCGTATTGTTTCCTTATGCTCCTTGGCAAAAGTCTCTGCGTCCTTTACAACACAGGCGAGGTAGCCGCCGCCTCCTGCTCCAGGCATCTTCCATGCCAGAACGCCAGGAACCTTTGACCATTTGTCAATATACTCTTGAACTTTTCCCTGGATCATGGCGGGGAACATGGATATCTGGGCGTCGAAACTGGCTTTATATGCAGCAGCAAAAGCTTGAAGGTTTCTGTCCATGATGGCATTCCAGCAATTGTCTGCAGCTTCAGCTAGAGCTTTTACCTTGTGCTCTGTGATGTCCTTTCCTTCCACTACTGAGCAGCCCGGCTTACGGGGGTCCATAGGAATCATAATAAGATGATTCTCTAACCAACTGAGGATGCTTTCATCCTGGCATGTTTCAATCTTCTCGGGCCAGAAGCGATTGTTGTAATAATGGCGACAGAGACCAGGAACGCAAATGCCAATACTATCTTGTGCTCCGCTGATGATTCCGGCACTGCGCTCGGGATCGTTCTCGAAACAGAAAACCAGTTTAGCCAGCATCTCGGAGTCCATATTGGGTAGAGAGTATGGCCATATCTTCTTAATCATATTGCGAGTACTGGTACTCAGGCCACAACGTTCACGAATCTCGAAAGTGGGTTCCAGAGAGATAGTTATAGCCCATCCGGGCGCGTATTGGGAGACGTAAGGTTGGTCAATCCATGTGCCGGCCAAGTCGAGGCGTGTGGGAATCTGACTTTCTGTTTTCTTCAAATCTGTAGAAGACCGTGCTGTCAAGCCTTCCTGCGGGGTACGTTGCAAAACGACATATTGAATACCTCTTTCTTCGCAGAGTTTCCGCTTGTCTTCGTTGCCTCCGTCCTCGTTTACCACAAATATATCGGGCTTGACAATATCTAATGTGGGAATGAAATCCATGATGCCACTACCAGCATTGATATAAGCATCCTTTACATACCGGATGCTCTTGACCATAAAGAGCCGTTCCTGTTCGCTGTAAACTGTTTTGTGGTGTTTATAGCCTTCAATAGTTTTATCACTTCCAATACCGACATACAAATCGCCATATTCCGCTGCCTGACGGAAGAACTCCACGTGACCGCTGTGCAGCAGGTCATAGCAACCGCTGACGAAGACTCTTTTCATTGTTTTGTTTGTATAGGTTTATTAGCTTTAGTTTAAAACTTGAGTGTAACAGATGCAAAAGTATAAAAATTATTCTAATTTGTCGTTTATATCAAAAAAAAAGTGTGTTGCCATGTAACAACACACTTTTTTGAAAAGTACCCAGAGCCGGGGTCGAACCGGCACGGGTTGCCCCACTGGTGTTTGAGACCAGCGCGTCTACCGATTCCGCCATCTGGGCTTTTGCGGTTGCAAAGGTACGTCATTTCTGTGAAACCGCAAAACTTTTGGCTCGTTTTTTTATTGATGTGACTAAAACGGAACGTCAATTCTTATACAAATCTGATACTTTCTTTACAAATAATTTGCATTTAATTATGAATATTTGCTATCTTTGTGCATTATTTGTAACAAATCTAAAGAAAATGAACCGACGAGAATTTCTACAACGTTCTTCGGTCTTAGCTGGTGCAGCCTATCTGAATGTACCTGCTTTTGCTGAAGCCCTTCGCACTTTGGGCAATCCCAATCTGGTTATTGGTATTGTCAGCGATATCCACATCCGTGGCACTGAGACTGCCGTTACTTTTAAACATACCCTTGAATATTTCCGCAGCCTGAAGGTGGACGGAGTCATTATAGCAGGTGATATGGCTGACCAAGGTCTTGAGCCCCAGTTGAAGGTGGTGGCAGACACCTGGTATAGCGTCTTCCCCAATGACGAGGGACTGGACGGCAAGCATACGGAGCGTCTCTTTATCTATGGTAATCATGATTTGGAAGGATACTCGTGGAGCAGTGTCATCAACAGCGTAGGCAGTGAGACAGCACAGTCACAGGGTATAGGAAAGCGCCCTGCTGAGGTGTGGAAGAAATACTTTGGGGAGGATTATACACCCATTTGGTTCAAGACCATAAAGGGCTATCACTTCATTGGTGCCCATTGGCACACCAATAATATTCCCGGTCTGGAAGAACTGATGCAGCAACATGCCGGTGAGTTGGATACTGAGAAGCCTTTCTTCTACATCCAACATCCCCACCTGAAGAATACGTGTAACGGCCCGTGGGCCTGGGGACAGGATGACGGTACGGTGACAAAGCTGATGAGTCGTTATCCCAATGCAGTGGCTTTCTCGGGTCACTCACATTCGCCCCTGACCGATGACCGCGACCTATGGCAGGGAGCCTTTACCAGTATAGGAACAGCATCCTTACAATATTTGTATCCCATGCCCGCGCGTGAGAACACCTATCAGGATGACAGTAACCTGCGTCCTGTATACCAAATGCCCAATATGGATTGTTCAAAAGGTCGTCAGGGTATGATAATGCGCGTTTATGACAGTGCCATTACCTTGGAGAGAAGAGAGTTTGTGTATGATCAGCAACTGGATGAGAACTGGCTGTTGCCCTGGCCTATCTCGTTGTCTGAACCGCTCAGCTTTGAGAATCGCAGCAAGACAGCCCCTATCCCCCAGTTTGAAGCTGGTGCCATAGCTACTGTTACCCAGGCAAAGGGGCAGAACCGTAATGGAACGGAGACAGAACAGGTGACGGTACACTTCCCCAATGTGTTGAGGAAACGTACAGGCGTAAGAGCCTTCGACTTCGAGGTACAGGTAGAATGGGAGTGGCTGGACTGCCACTTCATCTCGGCTACCAAGCGTGTGTTCTCACCCATGAGTCTCTTTGGTGAGGCCCAGGATGAGGGTGAGGTAACGTGTGTATTTGCTTTGAGTGAGTTGCCCAAAGACCGTGACTACCGCTTTATCGTCCGCCCGTGCAACTGCTACAGCGGCAAAGGCGATCCTATCTATACGGATTGGATAAGGGGTGGAAAGATTCCCAGTAGTCTGACAGCTACGCTGACTCTGGAGAAACAGTTCTACAAGACAAATACCGACATTGCCATTGCCTTTAAGAATGCTCCCGTAGGTACGGAGGCCTGGGTGGGTATTTATCAGGCAGGAAAGACGCCCGGCACCAGCGATAAGGCTTATACCTATCAGTATACAGATGTCAAGGACGGCTCCGTCAATGTGAAGGTGTCAGCTGCAGGAGAGTATTTTGCCGTGCTCTTTAAGGACGGTGGTTATACGGAATGTTCAGAGCGCATACCCTTCTTTGTGCTGACAAAGGACTATGACCCCACAACCTTCGGGATGACTACGGACAAGGTGGTCTACAATACGGGTAATCCTATACGTGTGACCCTAGCCGGTGCTCCTGCGATGAGCAAGGACTGGATAGGAATCTATGAGGATGGTATCGTGCCCAGGGAAGCCAAGTGTCCTTGTTACCTGTACAACAGCAGGACATCTGGAACCGTTACCCTGAATACCAGTGGTAATAACAACTGGACAGGTGCCCTCCCTACAGGTGTATACTTCATAGGATATTTCATGGCTGACGGTTATACCGAGCCCTTTGGTCGCCAGTATGTGGTAGTGGGCAAACCAGCCTTCCTGCGTAGTGACAAAACGGAATATACAGAGTCGGATGCTGTTGTGCTCTCTTACAGCTCTTTGACAACCCGCTTTGCCTGTCAGCTTTGCCGTCAGACGGAAGGTGAGACAACCTGGACGCCGATTAAAGAGGTCTCGGGTGCAAGTGGTACCATAGAATTGGGTAATCTGCAGCTAGGTATATACAAATATGCATTATGCATAGATGGTGCTCCGATTTCTCAGATTTTGACATTGCAAGTGAAGGAGGATGGTGAGACTGCCAATGCTGCCATTCCTGCGGCATTAAGTGCCGGTGCGCTATATGACCTTTCAGGAAGAAAATTAAAGAAAACGACAGGTCATGGCATATTCATCCAAGATGGGAAAAAGACTTTGAAATAAACAAAAAGAAAGAGCGCTCACTGGCGCTCTTTCTTTATCTTAGTACATTATCTGTTATGCTTCCTTTGTCTCTACCATCTTCCAGAGGCAGGCTGCTACGATGGCACCAACGAACGGACCTGCAATGAAAATCCATACATTTGTCAGAGCCTCGCCACCAGCGAAGAGTGCGGGGCCTATAGAACGTGCGGGGTTCACACTGGTACCTGTGAAGTGGATACCTACCAGGTGAATGAGAATCAGTGAAAGGCCAATGGCCAGGCCTGCAAACTTACCTGTATCACCGTTGGTCTTGTGGGTAGCACCCAATACCACCAGTACAAAGAGAGCAGTGAGGATAGTCTCCACGATGAGTGCTGTTACGACACTGCCATTACATCCGGCTCCGATACCGTTGGCACCAATGCCTGTTTCTGCACCATAGATACCAGCCAAGGCTGCACCGGCAATGATGGCGCCTGCAACCTGACCAATCATATAGCCTGCACAATCCTTAACGCTGATACGGCCCGTAACGAGGCATCCCAGCGTAATGGCAGGATTGATGTGGCAACCAGAGATGCCGCCAATGGTGTAGGCCATGGCCACAACAGCAAGACCAAAGGCAATAGCTGTTCCTACTACAGATGCTGCATCTGTTCCACAACTCAGACTGACGGCTGCTCCGCAACCGAGGAATGTCAGTACAAACGTACCGATACATTCTGCAATGTACTTTTTCATGATGTTTTTGTTAGTTTAAAGTTTATAGTTTAAAGTTTATGAGTTTTGGGAGTTAAAGAAGTTAAAAGAAGTCATCGTTTCGCTCGTCCTTCGGACAGAAGTTAAGCCATTACTTACGGCTTCTTGATAACATGGGTATAACTGTCGGCTTTAACTACTTTGACTTCTCTAACTTCTTTAACCTTCTCCGAAATCAGTTCTGACCTCCGCCAGTGTTACCATGGGTCTGGTTCTCGTTCCTCTCCCCTTCGGGGTTCCCCTCGCCCACGGGAGAGGGGTCGGGGGTGAGGCTTTTCTTTCCCAAGTATTCGGGAAGAGACATGCCAGCCTGTTCGAAGAGTTCGTTCAAGGGGGGGACGCTCTTCATGAGACCGGAGAGGAAGTTGGCTGTTGAGCCTTTGCCATCTGCATTGCCTCCGTTGTCCCAAACAGTAACCTTGTCGATATTGATGCCCTTGATTGCCTCTACCTGAGTTTTCACCAGTTCGGGCAGTTTCTCGAGGAGCAACAGGGTGTAAGCCTTGGTGGCATCACCACCGGCTGCCTGAATCATCTTGTCGTAACCCTCAGCCTGTTTGGTCAGAATCTGGAAGAGACCCTTAGCCTCAGCTTCCATCTTGGCGTAGATGGCATCTGCCTCACCCTTGGCATTGACACGCTTCTGCTCAGCAGCGGCCTCTGCCTCGATAACGAGACGCTTCTTCTCGATCTCCTGCTTAACGATGATATTGGCATTCTGGGTAGCACGCTCACGGGAAGCACGGGCATCCTCGGCTTTCTGCTCGGCAGCATAGGACTCCTCCAGTGCATGAGCCTGAGCCACCTTCTCGGCAGCTGTAGCACGACGCAGGGCCTCAGCCTCGTTCTCACGACGGTCGGCATCTGAGTTGGCAATGTTAATCTTTGCCTCGTTCTCACCCTTCACAGCTTCTGCATTGGCTGCAGCGGTACGGATACGGGTCTCACGGATAGCCTCCGCCTTACCGATTTCACCAATCTTCTCCTGTTCTGCTACACGAACCTTGGCCTCGTTGATAGCCTTGGCGGCCGCTTCCTGACCGAGAGCCTCGATATAACCGCTCTCGTCCTTGATATCGGTAACGTTTACGTTGATGAGTTTCAGACCAATCTTCTTCAGCTCCACCTCTACGTTGGCAGTGATAGCCTCGAGGAACTTGTCACGGTCGGAGTTCAACTCTTCGATACTCATGGTGGCGATGACCAGACGCAACTGACCAAAGAGGATATCGCGGGCCATTTCCTGGATCTGGTTGGCTGTCTGTCCCAGCAAACGCTCGGCAGCAGCATTCATGTACTCGGGGTCCGTACTGATACCTACGGTAAAGCGGCAGGGTACGTCCACACGGATGTTCTGGCGAGACAGCGCATTGGTAAGGTTGGCATCGATACCGATGGGAGTCAGGCTCATGTAGGCATAGTCCTGAATGACAGGCCATACAAAGGCACCGCCACCGTGTACACAGTTGGCAGATTTCTTTGCACCATTGCCACTACCGTAGATGACCAGGATCTTGTCAGCAGGACATTTTCTGTAACGATTGGCCAGGAAGGCCACGATGGCCACCACCAGGATGGCGCATACCACAATTAGAGTTAGGGGATCTTGAAACATGTTTATTATATTTTTTGGTTTATTGTTTATTGTTTACTGTTTACTGTTTATTGGATTGTTTAGGGGCGAGGGGCAAAGAGCAAGTTAAATGGTTATGGGTTATGGGTTATGGGTTATTGAGTTGTTTAGGGGCGAGGAGCAAGGAGCAAGGGGCAAGAGGATTGTTCTACTTTTAACTTTCTACTATCAACTCTTTGAACTGACTCTCAACTCTAAACTCTACACTCTCAACTCTCAATGGTCAATGTTCAATGTTCAATGTTCAATGAACAAAGCTCTCAACTTTAATCAGTATCAGCATCGAGCTGCTGCTGATTAAGCTTTCTCCACTTCCAACACCTTCTTATCTATTACGCGTAGCACGCGCACCTTGGCACCTGAGGGAATGAGTTCGCCTGCTGTGCGGGCATCCAGTTCTTGGACGGAGCCATTGAAACTAATCTGTACCTTTCCCAAACCTTGGTTTTGGGCAGGGATGCGCATATAGACATCACAGACCTTGCCCACGGCATCGTTGATGTTGAAGGCACCATTGCTTTGCAACTTCATCATCTGACGGAACAGGAAGACGAAGATGGCTACAAAGAGACATCCTACCAATATAGCCACGGCACAAAGAACGATGGCATTGGGGATGGTAGTCCAAAGGCTGACACCAGCCCAGCCAAAACCCAACAGGAAATAGAATATATTGCGGATGGAGAGCAGGTGCATACTGCCGGCATCATCCAGGCTGTCTGTATCGGTGCTGAAATCCACATCGGCACTGCCCGAATCAATATCGCCCATCCCGGCAAAAGACATAGTCATCTGGATAATCACTACAATGGATGCAAAGATGGCAATACCCCAATAGACGCGCAGGGTGGGGTCGAGTTGGTTGAACCAATCAGAAAGAATAGTCATAAGTCTGTAATGTTTTGTTAGACGTGTATTTTTATCGTTTCCGAAAGACAAAGATACTCTTTTTTTAGTTATGGTATCAGAAAACAAGGCTGAATGTTGTAAATTCTGTCACTTTTTTATATGTTTGCAACTCGAAAATGACAAAAACAGACATATATGGCCCATCATCCTTTGGAAAAGTTCAGATTCTGCCCTTTGTGCGGCTCGGATAGATTTGTTGAGAACAACAATAAAAGCAAACGCTGTGAGGCTTGTGGCTTTGTGTATTACTTCAATCCCAGTGCCTCTACGGTTGCTGTTATTGTGAATGAGAAGGATGAGTTGTTGGTGGTGCGCAGGGCCAAAGAGCCTGCCAAAGGAACGCTGGATCTGCCTGGTGGCTTTAGTGACTGTTACGAGACCAGTGAGGAGGGGGTAGTTCGTGAGGTGAAGGAAGAAACGGGACTGTGTGTTGACAAGGTTGAGTTCCTGTTTTCTATTCCCAATATCTATCCGTATGGCGGATTGGACATTCACACCATAGATATGTTCTACCTGTGTCACGTAAACAGCACAAAAAACGCTATTCCGGCAGATGATGCTGCTGAAATCATGTGGATACCTTGGAAAGAGGTCCGACCGGAAACCTTTGGTTTAACCTCAATCCGGAAAGGCGTGCAACATATTTTAGCAAAAAAAATCCCTAATATATAAGGTGTAGACCAAAAAAATGCAGTACCTTTGCCGCCGCAATTGTAAAAAACGAACGAAAGATGAAGGATAATCTGGTAATAGTGGAGAGCCCGGCAAAGGCAAAAACTATAGAAAAATTCCTGGGAGAGGACTATAAAGTAGTTTCGAGTTATGGTCATATTCGAGACTTGAAAAAAAGAACCTTCAGTGTGGACGTTAACACGTTTGCCCCGCAATATGAAGTACCAAGCGATAAGAAAAGTGTTGTTGAGAATCTGAAGAAACTGGCTAAAGAGGCAAAGACCGTATGGCTGGCATCCGATGAGGACCGCGAGGGAGAGGCTATCAGCTGGCACTTGTATGAGGTGTTAGGTCTGAGACCCGAGAATACACGTCGTATTGTATTTCATGAGATTACCAAGCCTGCCATCTTGGAGGCTATAGAAAATCCCCGTAAGATAGATTTGAATCTGGTTAATGCCCAGCAGGCCCGTCGTGTACTGGACCGTATCGTAGGCTTTAAGCTCAGCCCCGTGCTGTGGCGTAAGGTTAAGCCCGCTCTGAGTGCCGGTCGTGTGCAGAGCGTGGCTGTCCGTCTGATAGTGGAGCGTGAGCGTGAGATTCAGAACTTCAGCGGTGAGGATAACTTCCGCGTGACGGCTGTCTTCACCAATGCAGAGGGTAGCGAGGTCAAGGCAGAATTGAACCAGCGTTTCTCTACTCTGGAGCAGGCTGAGGCCTTCTTGCAGAAGTGCAGTACTGTGAACTATACGGTTCAGGATATCAGTACCAAGCCTCAGAAGCGCGTTCCCGCACCTCCCTTCACTACCAGTACCCTGCAGCAGGAAGCTGCCCATAAGTTGGGCTTTACCGTAGCCCAGACTATGATGGTAGCTCAGCATCTGTATGAAAGCGGACGTATTACCTACATGCGTACCGATAGCGTGAACCTGAGTAAGTTGTGCTTAGGTGCCAGCAAGCAGGTGATAGCAGAGCAGATGGGTAAGGAATATGTAAAGACCCGCCAGTACCAAACAAGTTCTAAGGGTGCTCAGGAGGCTCATGAGGCTATCCGTCCTACCTATATGGATCAGACCCAGATAGAGGGAACCCAGCAGGAACGTCGCCTGTACGATTTGATTTGGAAGCGTACCATTGCCAGCCAGATGGCTGATGCCGAGATAGAGAAAACTCAGGTGGTCATCAGCATAGACGGTATGGATGAGTACTTTGTTGCCAATGGCGAGGTAGTGAAGTTTGACGGTTTCCTGCGTGTTTACAAGGAGACAGAGAACGAGACTGACCAACCCGATGGTGAAGCAGAAGGTATCCTGCCTATCTTGGCAAAAGGCGACCAGTTGCAGAGAAACGTGATTGTAGCTACCCAGCGTTTTGCTCAGCGTCCCATCCGTTATAATGAAGCCAGTTTGGTACGTAAGTTGGAAGAGTTGGGGATTGGCCGACCCAGTACCTATGCTGCTACCATCACTACTATCCAGCAGCGTGAGTATGTTGCCAAGGGTGACAAGCCCGGTGAGGAGCGTACCTATCAGACCCTGACCTTGAAGGGTGATAAGATAACAAGTGAGAGTCATAAGACCACCATTGGAGTAGAACGTGGTAAGTTGATTCCTACTGATACAGGTATTGTGGTAAATGATTATCTGAGTGAGAATTTCCCCAGTATCATGGACTATAACTTCACTGCAGATATTGAGAAAGAGTTTGACGAGATTGCCGAGGGTAAGATGGAGTGGACAGGCCTGATACGTGAGTTCTATGACGACTTTGACCCTCTGGTTGAGCGTGCCGGCAATACACATACCGAGCATAAGGTAGGAGAACGTCTGTTGGGTAACGATCCCCGTACGGGTGAGCCTATCACCGTGAAGATTGGTCGCTTTGGCCCAGTGGCTCAGATTGGTAGCTCAGATGCTGACTCAAAGCCCCGTTTTGCCCAGCTCAAGAAGGATCAGACCTTGGAGACCATCACCTTGGAAGAGGCTATTGAACTGTTCCGCTTGCCCCGTGAATTAGGTAAGTATCTGGGAAAGACCGTCACCGTGGGTGCCGGCAAGTATGGCCCATACGTAGTGCATAACGGTACCTATGTTTCTATTCCCAAGGAGATAGACCCCCTGAAGATTACCTTCGAGGAGGCTGTTATCATGATTCACAAGAAGCATGTAGAGGAAGAGGAACGTCACCTGAAGAAGTTCGAGGATTTGGATATGGAGATTCTGAACGGAAGATACGGTCCCTATATTGTTTACAAAGGCACCAACTACCGTCTGCCCAAGAACCTGCATGACCGTGTGAAGGAACTGACGGCTGAGGAATGCATGCAGGTGATAGAAAGTCAGGCAGAGAAGACTACTCGACACAAGAAGTAAATGAAGAGCATCATTCTGATAGGTTACATGGGGTCGGGAAAGACCACTGTGGGACGCCAGTTGGCATTGTCCCTCGGAGTTACATTCTACGACCTGGACTGGTACATAGAGATGCGTTACCACCGTACCGTAGCACAGATTTTTGCTGAGCGAGGCGAGGATGGATTCCGCGAGATAGAGCGTAACATGCTGCATGAGGCTGCTGAGTTCCAGGATATTGTTCTCTCCTGCGGTGGAGGAACCCCTTGTTTCTTTGACAATATGGAGTATATGAATTCATTGGCAGAAACCGTCTATCTGAAGGCTACCCCCGAGGTGTTGGCCATGCATCTGAAGATGGGAAAGGTGGAGCGTCCGCTTATCAAGGGGAAGACCGACGAGGAACTGTTGCAGTATATCAAGGACTCGCTCAAGGTGCGCGAACCTTTCTATACGAAGGCCAAACATACCCTTGACGTAACCCTATTGGAGAACTACGATAAGATAAAGACTAGCGTTGAATTGCTTAGAGAGAAACTGAAAGTGTAGAGTTGAGATTTTTTCATTGACCATTGACCATTGAAGCTGCGCGTCGAGCCTGCTCACGCTCGGGATAGCTGATGCGAGCATCGCTCTCCCCTCGCTCAATCGCAGCCTTGACCATTGACCATTATGAAAACTGACAATCAGATTCTGGCTGATAGTAAAGTTTTTGCACTTCGAATTATCAGATTCTATAAGTATCTGAATGAAGAGAAAGGGATAAAAGTCCTATCCAAGCAGATCCTCCGGAGTGGGACAAGCATAGGGGCTAATGTTCGTGAGAGTGTCAATGCTCAGAGTAAGATGGATTTTATCAACAAGTTAAATATCGCATTAAAGGAAGCTGACGAAACAGAATACTGGCTAGAACTTATTCATGAATCAGGCTTTATCAATGAGGCTCAATTTAAATCAATATATGATGACTGCGGCAAATTAGTTGCCACTTTAACAAAGATAATAAAAACAACGAAGGCGAATCAAAAGAACTAATGTCCAATGTTCAATAAGAAATAATGGTCAATGTTCAATGTTCAATGAAAAATAATGTTCAATGTTCAATGGTCAATGTTCAATGATAAAAAGAAATTATGAAAAAGTGGCGTATTGAGGATTCAGAGGAACTCTACAACATTAAGGGTTGGGGAGTGAATTACTTTGGTATCAATGACAAGGGGCACGTATATGTAACGCCTAAGAAGAACTCTGTTCAGATAGACCTGAAGGAGGTTGTAGACCACTTGGCTACACGTCATGTGACGGCTCCTGTGCTGTTGCGTTTCCCTGATATTCTGGACAACCGCATCGAAAAGACCGATGAGTGTTTCCGCAAGGCTGAGAAGGAATACTCCTATACGGGTGAGCATTTTATTATCTTCCCTATCAAAGTGAACCAGATGCGTCCTGTTGTTGAGGAGATTATCAGTCATGGTAAGCGTTATAACTTAGGTCTGGAGGCAGGCTCTAAGCCTGAGTTGCATGTAGTGTTGGCTACAAACATGGACAGCGACAGCCTGATTGTCTGCAACGGACATAAAGACCAAAACTATATAGAACTGGCTCTGTTGGCCCAGAAGATGGGTAAGCGCGTTTTTCTGGTGGTAGAGAAACTGCCCGAGCTGAAGATTATTGCCGAGACAGCAGAACGTCTGGGTGTTCGTCCTAACCTAGGTATCCGTATCAAGCTGGCCAGCAACGGTTCCGGTAAATGGAGCGAGAGCGGTGGTGATGCCAGCAAGTTCGGTCTGAACAGTTCCGAGCTGCTGATGGCGCTGAAGCTGCTGGATGAGATGGGTTTGCGCGACTGTCTGAAGTTGATCCACTTCCATATCGGTAGCCAGATTACCAAGATTCGTCGTATCAGTACCGCCCTCCGTGAGGCTGCTCAGTATTATGTTCAGCTGCACCAGATGGGCTTCAATATAGAGTTTGTTGACTGTGGTGGCGGCTTGGGTGTAGACTATGACGGTACCCGAAGCAGCAATAGCGAGAGTAGTGTCAACTACAGCATTCAAGAGTATGTGAACGACTGTGTTTATACCCTTGCTGAGGCTGCCAACCAGAATAATATACCACATCCCAATATCATCACAGAGGGTGGTCGTTCTTTGGCTGCCCATCATAGTGTGCTGGTGGTGGATGTAATGGAGAGTGTTTCTGCTCCTCAGATGCCCGAGGACTTTGAGCCCGGACCTGAGGACCATAAGTTGGTGCATGACCTGACAGAGATTTGGGACAAGCTGTCTTCCCGCTCTATGCTGGAGGACTGGCATGATGCTGAGGATATCAGGGAAGAAGCTCTGGATCTGTTCCGTCATGGTATTATTGACCTGAAGACCCGTGCTCAGATAGAATCTTTGTATTGGGCCATCAGTCATGAGGTGGCCGAGTTGGCACACCACCAGAAACATGTGCCTGATGAACTCAGGAAACTGGACAAGCAGATGGCTGACAAGTACTTCTGTAACTTCAGCCTGTTCCAGAGTATGCCTGACTCATGGGGTATCGACCAGCTGTTCCCGATCATGCCTATAGAAAGACTGGGTGAGCAGCCCAGCCGAAGTGCTACCCTGCAGGATATCACCTGCGATAGTGACGGTAAGATATCAGCCTATGTGAACGGCGGTCAGCAAACCAATTATATCCCCTTGCATCCCGTCAAGACCAACGAACATTATTATATAGGTGTGTTCCTGGTGGGAGCCTATCAGGAGATTTTGGGTAATATGCACAACCTCTTTGGTGATACCAATGCCGTGCATATCTCTGTCAATGAGGATGGCTACAGCATAGACCAGTTCATTGACGGTGAGACCGTTGCTGATGTGCTGGAATATGTGCAGTATGATCCCAAGAAGCTGGTTCGCCGCTTGGAGATATGGGTCAGCAAGGCTGTTAAGGACGGTAAGATTACCGAGACCGAGGGTAAAGAGTTTATCAGCAACTATCGTGCCGGCTTGTACGGGTATACTTACCTTGAATAGCCCCCCCCTCCCTGGAGGGTGTTGTTTACCGTTTAATGGTTATTGGTTATTGGTTATTGAAAATGGTTATAGGTTATAGGTTATAGGTTATTGAAATAATGTTCAATGGTCAATGTTCAATGGTCAATGAAAAATAATGGTCAATGTTCAATGTTCAATGTTCAATGAAGAATAAAGTAAACATTATAAAGGTTGGTGGTGCTGTGGTTGAGGATGCTGCGTCTCTGAATAACCTGCTGACACAGTTTGCAGCGTTGCCTGGTGCCAAGGTGCTAGTGCACGGAGGTGGTAGAAGTGCTACCAAGATTGCTGCCAGTCTGGGTATAGAGAGTAAGATGGTTGGCGGCAGACGCATTACCGATGCACAGATGCTGCAGGTAGTGACTATGGTCTATGCCGGCCTGGTGAACAAGAACATTGTGGCAGGTCTGCAGGCCCGTGGCGTAAATGCGCTGGGACTGACAGGCGCAGATATGGATGTGCTGAGAAGTCATAAGCGCCCCTTGAAGAAGATGATGATGGATGATGGTACAGAGCAGATGGTGGACTTTGGTTTTGTAGGAGATGTGGACAAGGCCAACGGAGAGATGCTCTGTAAACTGATTGCAGAAGGTGTGGTGCCTGTGATGACACCCCTGACGCATGATGGCGCAGGCAATCTGCTTAACACCAATGCAGATACCATTGCCAGCAAGGTAGCTTGTGCTCTGGCACCTTACTTTGATGTCACACTTACTTACTGCTTCGAGAAGAAAGGTGTGCTCCGTGATGCAGATGATGACGAGAGTGTAATATCCGTCATTACAGAAAAGGACTTTACCGAGTATCAGGCCAGTGGCGTGATATCAGGTGGCATGATTCCGAAGCTTGAGAATGCCTTCGACGCCATCCATAAGGGTGTTCAGAAGGTAGTGATAACACGTTCCGACAACATTGATGGACAGTGCGGAACAACGATCAAGGAATTTTAACACAAGAGGGCTGTAACATTTACGGCCCTCGTTCGTCTTCATAATAGACAGAGAGATGAAAAAGATCAGTTTCCGAGATGATGTGCTGCCGCTCAAGAACCGGCTTTACAGGCTGGCATTGCGCATCACACTGAACCCCGCAGAGGCGGAGGATGCAGTTCAGGATACGCTGATAAAAGTCTGGGAGCACCGCGAGGAGTGGGAGCAGATAGATAGCATTGAAGCTTACGCCCACACCATCTGCCGCAACATCGCCCTTGATATGGCGGGCAAGGCAGGACGCGGAAACGTTCAATTAAGTGAAGAGATAAGAGTGAAGAGTGAAGAATTCTCAATTCTCAATTCTCAATTCTCAATTGAAGAAAAGTTCGACCAGAAAGAACGTCTCTCGTTAGTGAGAAAAATAATGGATACATTGCCAGAGGTACAGCGCAGCGTAATGGAGCTGCGAGATATCGAAGGCAAAACGTATCAGGAGATAGGTAACATACTGAAGCTGACAGAATCGCAGGTCAAGGTTTACTTACACAGAGCCAGAACCAGTATCCGCCAGCAAGCAGAAGAGATAGAGAAATATGGATTATAAGTACATAGAACAATTACTGGAGCGCTATTGGGCGTGCGAGACTTCTCTGCAGGAGGAGCAGATTCTTCGTACTTTCTTCCAACAGCAGGAAGTTCCTGAGCATCTGATGGCTTACAAGGCTATCTTTGATGTGCAGCAAGAGCAGGCAGAAGCCACCTTGGGTGAGGAGTTTGATGAGCGTATTCTGGAGATGATTGAAGGTGATCCTGTTAAAGCCATTCCTTTGCGGGGTGGGTTGCGTAGGAGGTCTTTCTTACGTCCTCTTTATCAGGCAGCCGGACTGGTAGCGCTGATTCTGACCATAGGCATAGCTGCTCAGCACAGCTTTGACGAGGAGGGTCAGTCGCAGCATACACAGTTTGCTCAGACTGACAGTTTGGAACGTCCAGCTGATGAGTTTGTGACAGTACCTGAGACGCAGGAGGCTGCGGTGACGGTAGAACAGGACTCTATCAACTTAACAAGATAACATTTTTATTGCTTTTTCTATATTCAAAAAAACAAGTTAGTGCTTAATAAAACATTTCACGGTTGCTGTGAAGCATCCTAAGCTAAAAAAAACATACTAACGACTAAAAGAGCGACCGCGATGGTCGCTCTTTTTGGTTTATGCAGTATCATGTAACTTCCGCTCGCTTATTCGTAACTTTGAGG
>JAEEGK010012357.1_pt1 | contig 19414 bp, 20 predicted proteins | sample 8958771 | NCBI WGS metagenome assembly JAEEGK01 (sample SAMN16246547, study PRJNA631951) | gut metagenome | biome: gut microbiome; feature: rumen; material: SC-attached | host: Bos | place: Iran: Karaj | collected 2018-10
CGATGGGAGCGCCCAGGGCGTTCACCACACGACCCAGCAGGTTTTCACCAACCGGAACGGAAAGAGCCTCGCCCGTGCGGTACACGGAGCTGCCTTCCTGGATGTTGTCCTTGTCGGACAGGATAGCGACGGAAACCGTCTCCTCCTCCAGGTTCTGGGCCACGCCGAAACTGCCGTCCTCAAAACGGAGCAGCTCGTTGGCCATACAGGAACGGAGACCGTACACCGTGGCGATACCGTCGCCGACGGTAATGACAGTACCGTTTTCCTTCATTTCAATTTTGGATTCGTACTGTTTGATTTGTTCTTTTATGATACTGCTGATTTCTCCTGCCTTGGAGCTCATGCGTTCATCACTTCCTTGATCTCATCAAGCTTATTCCGGATACTGCCGTCAATCACACGGCCGTCAACTTCCACGCGGATACCGCCGATCAGTTCCGGATTGACCTGGAACTGAAGAGTCACTTTCCGCGCCAGCTTCTTTTCAAGCTTCGCGCGCAGCGCCACTGCCTGGGCCTCCGTCAGTTCAACGGCGGATGTCACCAGGGCAACGGACTCGCCGCGGTATCCTCTGGCAAGTTCCTCGTAATTCCTGGCCATACCGTTCAGCGCACCGATCTGCCCTCTGGAGATCATCATGCGCAGAATGGCCAGCAGAATATCCGGGATCTTCCCGCGGAAAGCGCTGTCCAGAGCGTTCAGCCGCTCTTCCTTGCCGATAGCGGGGCTGGCCAGCATCGCCTTGTATTCCGGCGTCTGCATCAGCGCGCTGATCACGGTCTCCAGGCCTTCGGACGTTTCTTCCGTCACATTGCCCTGAACCGCCAGCTCAAACAGCGCCTCGGCGTATTCCCTACTCGTTGTCGTCATTGTCTGTCTCCCGTCTTGCTGCCGTTCAGTCCAGCTCGTTCAGGAAGGAATCAATCAGCTCGCGATGATCCTCCTCGTTGATCTCACGCTGCAGCAATTTCCCGGTCAGCTGTGCGGACACGTTGGCGATCTCGTGCTTCATTTCGGCCTCTGCCTTCTTGCGTTCCAGCAGGGCGTCCTGTTCCGCCTGGCGGCGAATCTCCGAAGCCTTGTCCCGTGCCTGTGCAACGATTTCGTTGCTGCGGTATTCAGCCGTACGGTTCGCGTCAGCAATGATCTGATCGCCGGTCTGCTTGGCCGCAGCCATGGCGGCTTCATAGTTCAGCCGGCTCTCTTCCGCCTCTTCGCGGGCGGCTTTCGCCTGTGCATAATCCTCGTCAATGGCGGCACGCCGGGCATCCATCATCTTCTTGACCGGCTTGAAGAGAAACCGCTTGATGATCCATGTCAACAGCAGCAGGTTCGCCAGCGAGGCCAGAATCGCCCAGACATTGACGGAAATAACATCTAAGAACTGCATGCTTTTCCTCTCAGTCCATCCATCAGATTATCCTCCGCATTCTGCCGGGCGTCATCCCGGATCTGACCCGGGAACAATTCCCCGCCGCAGCGGATTTTTCTGAATTCTGAATTCTTAATTCTGAATTACTTTCCGATGGCGTTCATCAGAATGCCGGTGAAGGTGCCAGGCGCCACGAAGATCAGCAGGATGGCCACGATCAGACCGTACAGACCGGTGGTTTCCGCGATAGCGCAGCCCATGATCATGGTAGAAGTGACGTCACTCTTGCACTCCGGCTGACGGCCGATGGCTTCACAAGCCTTAGCCACAGCGTTACCTTCACCGATACCAGGGCCGATACCGGCGATCATCGCGCATCCGGCGCCCAGTCCCAGAAGTCCCAGCATGATACCCATTGCAAGCTCCAACATTTTTCTTTCCTCCGTTAATCAGCCTTCAGGCTGTTTTTCCTTATTTGATTGATGATTGATTAATTGGCGGAGAGCGCTTCTTTGCCGCGGCGCTCACGCTTCTTGTTCCAGTCATCCCACGGCACCGCGCCGGAGATATTCAGCATGGTCAGCATGGCAAAGATGAACGCCTGCATCACACCGCTGAACACGTCAAAATAGATACTCAGGATTGCGGGAAGACCAACCCGCAGCAGCGGCATGTCTCCCAGCACGCCGGGCAGCCAGCCCAGCAGCGAATTGCTCAGTCCCGTCAGCGCCGATCCGATCAGGGCGGAGATAACCGCGCCGGACAGGATGTTGCCGTAATGACGGAAAGCCATGGACACGGGAGTCGCAAATTCGCCGATCAGGTTCATCGGAGCGAACACGGGAATGGGCTTGAACAGCCCGATGAAATAATTCCACAGTCCGCCGCGGAACTTGAAGTGCATAATCAGGATGAAAACCAGGATCGCCCATCCGAAGGTGACGTTCACGTCTCCCGTCGGGCTGAACAGGCCAAGCAGGCAGATCAGCGAGGAGAACGCGCTCAGTCCCATGATGGCGGCGATGAAGGGTCCCCATTCCGCAAAAAAGCCGCCCATGTTGTCCCGGACCAGCTTTTCACACTTTTCCACAATCCACTCCGCCGCCAGCTGACGTTTGCAGACAGCCTTGGCTGTCAGCCCGTGTGTCAGGTACAGGCAGAGCCCGAAGATGGAAATCATGACCGCCCAGCTGTTCACCTGGCTCTCGGAGATGTACGCGTTCATCAGCGGAGCCTCAAATTCCGCGAATACCAATGCACCGGCAATGTGTACGCCTTCAGATGCCGGAGTGAACAGCACCTTCAGTACAATGCAGGCCAGGATCGGCAGAATCATCATCGCGATCAGGGCATAGTCGGTCAACCGGAACCGGGTGCTTTTGATGTCCGGCACCCTTTCGTCAGTCAATCAGATCACTTCCTTCCGTCCCCGGTGATTCCACTCCGCGCTTCCGGTCGATCAGCGGCCGGAAAGCAATTCCAACCCGGGGAAAGAGCAACGGGATCACCGTTGCGTATATATTGGTCTTAAACACGGCAATCAGGAGGACGCACAGCAAAGCACAGCCTGCCAGGCGGACCATGGCGGTAGCCTTTACTTTGGCAGCCGCTTCTTCCGGTTTCCCCTTCTCCAGTGCACGGGCAACCGTCAATGCCATCAGGAAGAAACTTCCGATTGCGATTGCCGCCCCGCCCAGGTTTCCGAAGAGCACGGAAAGATCCCATTTCCGGACAAGCAAAAAAACGGCCTCCATGACCAGGCTTAGCAGTACAACCCATATGGCGATGTACCCGGTTTCCTTTTTTACTGCAGGATCCATGCCCGGCATCGGCCTCCTCTCCGAGATAAACAAACCACAGAATATTCTATCAAAGGAAATTGTTTTTTGCAATATATACAAAGCCCCGAATGCCGTTGAAAATTTATAAACCCCGGATGAAAGAATCGTTGACGGAAATCCCGTTTCCAATGTAAAATGACTGTGATTGAATACAGGATTTTTTCGAATATACAGGGTCTGATCAAAGGAGCGTATATCATGTCTAAACTCGTCATGGGATACTGGGATTGTCCGGTCTGCGGAACCAAAGAGATCCGCGGGGATGTGGCAAACTGCCCTTCCTGCGGCCGTGCCCGCGGAGACGTCCAGTTCTATATGAAGGGATATAACGAAGGCGAAACCCGGGAAGAGGACGAACGGTCCGATGTTGAATACCTGGACGAAGAGCAGGCCAAATACGTCAGCAAGAACCCGGACTGGTACTGTTCCTTCTGCAACTCCCTGAACAGCGACAACGCCAAATTCTGCAACAACTGCGGTTCCAGCCGGGAAGATTCCGAAAGCAACTACTTCCAGATGCTGCAGAAGAAAAAGGAACGGGAAGCGGCGGAAGCCGCCGCCCAGCCCCAGGTTTCCGCCCCGCAGGCAAAGCGCCGCAGCCCGATAACCGTTTTCCTGGTCATCCTGCTGGCCATCGTCGCCTTCTTCGTCTGGATGAACGGAAACAAGACCAGCGGCGACCTGACGGTAACCGGCCTGCAGTGGGTCCGGAATATCAATATTGAAGAAAACAAAATGTTCAGCGAGTCCGGCTGGACGCTGCCCGAGGGAGCGGAACAGACCGACGCGCGGAATGAAATTCACCACTACGACAGCGTTCTGGATCACTATGAAAGCGTTGAGGTGCAGCGTTCCCGTCAGGTGGTGGATCACTACGAAACCTACTACACCTATTCAGATAACGGAAACGGAACCTTTACCGAGGTTCCCCATGAACGCCCGGTCTACACCACCGAATACTATACCGAAACTGTTCAGCAGCCCATTTACGTCCAGGTTCCCCGTTACCAGACAAAGTACTACTATAATATCTGGCGCTGGACCCCGTCCCGGGATGTGACCGCCTCCGGCGAGGATCACAACACTTCCTGGCCGGAAGTGGAACTCGGGGAAAATGAACGGGAAGGCAAACGCACCGAAGCATACGCCTTCACCGTGGAACACAACAAAAGCAAGGAAGCCCCTGCCACCTACCGGCTGGCAGAAAGCGACTGGATGAACATCAACGTGAATGACAATCTGTACATTACCTCCAAGCGCACCGGCGCCCAGCCCTTCATCTCCGACGAAAAGGGCAACAAAATTGCGGACCTGGTTCAGATCAAATAATTCCATGATAAACCAGCTCACCCTTGACGAGGTGGATACATGATTTTATACAGGCCTGTAGGCACTAAAGAACTGAATCTGATTGCGGAAAGCGGCTATACAAAATTCCCGCCCAGACTGCCGGAGCAGCCGATTTTCTATCCGGTTCTCAACGAGGAATATGCCGTTGAGATTGCTTCCGGATGGAATGCGAAATTCAATGAAGATCACAAAGGTTATGTGACCCGGTTTGAAGTGGATGACGCTTTTATCGCAGGATATGAGCCTCATATCGTCGGCAATTCCCGCCACGAGGAATTCTGGATTCCGGCTGAGGACCTGGGCGAATTCAATGCCCACATTGTCGGGAAAATCACCGTAACGCAGGAATTTGGCTGAACATAACTCCTTTGGAGCTGAATTCACAATACAAAACACCGGACTGTCCTGCAGACAGTCCGGTGTTTCTTTTCTTATATAAAATTACTCGGCTTTTACGTCCAGGCCGTTCGGAACACCGCGCCAGTCTTTGAAGGGATATACCACCTGGCGTACATGACCCACGATCATATCCCGGCTGATAGCGCCCACATAGCGGCTGTCATTGGAGTTGTTCCGGTGATCGCCCATGACGAAATACTGTCCTTCGGGAACCTCATAGGGTCCGAAAGTATTCCGGCTTCCCGTGCGGTACTCATCATTGATATAGGGTTCTTCATACCGGACTTCCTCGTCCTGGCCCTTTTCCTTCACATACAGGTATCCGTCTTCCAGGCGGATGGTATCGCCCGGCAGGCCCACAACACGCTTCACAAAGTTGGTATCGCCGCGGCCGGGATACCGGCAGATGACCACGTCAAAGCGCTGCGGATTGCCGCCGAAGGTAAACCGGGGCGCGTTTTCCTTGTCTGTGTTGCTCTGCCAGGGCAGGCACAGCCAGGTGCTGGAATAGTCATACTTGGAGACAAACATGATTTCCCCGTTTGCCAGGGTATCATCCATGGATTCTCCGTCCACCCGCACGGGCTCAAACACCAGGGAACGAATGACCAGCGCGGCCACAACGGCCACCAGAATGGTCAGCACCCAGCTGAGAATCTCCTGTCCCACAGTTTTCTTTTCCTTCTTCTTTCCCTTTTTCTGTTTATTCTCAACGGCTGCTGTTTCAACGGCCTGATTGGTCTCGCTCATTTCAGTTTGCTCCCTTCAGTCTTTCAATCTCTTTCAGGATCGTTTCCCGGTTGCAGTAATTCAGCGGGGAGAACCGGCCGCCGGCCGCTTTCTCCAGCTTCTCCAGCGCCCCTTCCCTGTCCCCGGCTTCCTCATCATACCGGCTCAGGAAATACAGCGTGTCGATCTGGCTGTCCTTCAGGGCGTAGGCTTTATCAAACCATTCCTTCGCTCCCGCCTTGTCCTCCAGCACCCGGTATACGAACTGCCCCATGTTATCCAGGCAGATCGGATCCTCATCATCATATTCCAGCGACTTCCGGATAAACTCTTCCGCCTTCTTCTGTCCGGCTTCCCAGGCTTCCCGCGGGGAGACAGTTGCTTCTGTCTTTTCTTCTCCGGCGGCTTCTTCCGGCTCCGCAGCCGCTTCCGTCACCTGGTCAAAGTCCGGCCGCCTGGCCGCGTCGTATTTTTCCACATACAGATAACCGAGGGTCTGGTAAAGCAGGCCGGTCTCACCCTTCTGGCACTGCTGCTCCAGGGTGTTGATTCCCTTGTCCACGTCTCCCAGCCGGAAGCAGCATGCCGCGTAATCCACCAGCAGCGTAACCCGCTGGCTCGGCGTCATACCCGGAGCCTTCTGGTGCTTCACCAGGAACTCCTTCGCCTTCTGGTACTCTCCGTCCCGGATGATCATCAGGGCATAGGCCAGGTTGTATCGGGGATCGTTCAGTCCCTCCGCAAAAGCCTCTTCATACAGCTTCCGCGCTTCTTCCTTCTGGCCTTTCTGCTGAAGCCTGTATGCCTTGTTGGCTTTGATTGGTGTCAGAAAACCCATGTCATTATTGCTCCTTCAGTTTCCGTTTCAGTCTTTGCCAGCGGTATTGTAACTCATTTTGATCCGCTTGTACAGCATCGTCCTGTCCGAATCCCGGCTCACTGAGCCGGATGATTGCCTGTTCCGTCAGGCGGAGTGCCTCCGGGATGTCCCGCAGCACATGTTCCTCATACTTGGCCAGCTCCACATAGGGCATTATGCCGCCCCGGCCTTCCCGGATCATCTGCCGCCAGACCTCCGCGGCCTCTTCCCGTTGTCCGCTCCGCCGGTAGCTGACCGCCAGCGCCGAGGAGGCCAGGTCACCCATTCTCCCCCGGCTGGCCAGCCGGTAGCACCTGCGCGCCGGTTCCGTCTGGTTCACCCGTTCCAGCGCCCGCCCCATCGAATAGACGTCCTCGCTGAAACGGATCTTTTCCGGATGCTGGTACAGTTCCGCCATGTGGTTCAGCAGTACGCAGAGACTGGCGATATCCTGCGCGTTGTGTTTCAGGATATCCTCCAGCAGGGACATCTGTTTGGTTTTCAGGTAGGTAAAGTACCGCTGGGGCACTTCGCTTCCCGGCAAGTCGTCCTCCCGGGGCTTTCCCAGCACCACTTCCTCCAGCCGGCCCAGGTTGCACCGTCCGAGCCGCAGCTTCCACAGCCGCCGGCACATATGCAGCAGGTCCAGGTGCGGAAGGTCCAGGCAGTTCCGGCTCATCCGGTTCATCAGGAACCGGCTTTCCAGCAGCGGTACGTCAAAAGTGGTGCCGTTGAAGGTACACAGCACATCAAACTTTCCCAGTCCGGCAGCGACATGTTTGAGCAAATACGGCTCCTCCGGATAATCCCGCATCAGGAACTGGTGCACCTCAAATCCGTTGTCCGTCAGGAATCCCATCCCAACGAGAAAAGCCACCGTGCCGCTTCCGCCCAGGCCGGTGGTTTCCGTATCCAGATACAGGATCCGCCGGGGATCAAAATCCTCCGGCATTTCCTTTTCACTCATCAGTGCCAGGGTATCCCGGGACAACTCCAGCGCGCCGGGAAACTCCTCCGCCGGCCGGTATACGGCAAAGTGGCGGCAGTCCCTGTCTTCCGTTTCCGGGGCGGACTGCCGGGTTCCGCCGGTGCCGCCTACCGCCCTGAGCTTATCCCGAAGGTTCATTTCGTCAGCTCCTTCAGCAGGCGGATCGCTGTACGCTTCCCGTCCTCCCCGACCTCACCCACCGGGCCGACACAGGAGGGGCAGCCATAGGCGCAGGGACAGTCTTCCGCCACCTGCAGCGCCTTGCTCAGCAGCAGTTCCTTCATCCCGAAGGCCTTGTGGCTCAGGCCGATGCCGCCGGGCGTGTTGTCATAAAGCAGGATCGTCGGCTCATTGGTGATCGGGCTCTTGACCTGGTAGACCACGGCAATATCCTGCGGCGCGCACATCAGGTACAGCGGACATACGATGCGCAGCAGGTTTGCGATGCCCATCATCCCGTTCTTCAGCTGGTCGCTGGGAATCTTTGCCGCCAGCTTCTCCGGCAGGGTCCACCACATGGAGGTAGTATGCATATCCGTCTCCGGCAGCTGTACATGGCCGAAACCCAGCGTCTCATGGGTGTCAAATTTGATTTTCTTGAACATCGTCACCAGGGCCGTGACCTTGATCTCGCCCAGTCCGGCGATTCCGCCCTGCGGGGTCTGCTCTTCCTTCTCGATATCCAGCAGGCTCAGGTTGATATTCAGGTCCGCGTCCGTGTAGTACCCGACGTCCACACTGCGGATGAAGGCCTTACAGGCATCAAAGTCCAGCTTCTCCACCTGGAACTGGCGGCCCTCATGCATGTAGATGGCGTTCTCATGCAGCAGCATGGGCGCGGTGAACCGGTCCATCTCGCCCACCACCCGGTGGTGTGCCGGATCGGTAATATCGATAATAATGAAGTTTTCCGCCGCCGCGGACCGGAGGGAAATCTCGCTGGCCGGGAAATCCTCCGCGGACCAGTGATACCGCCCGTCCACATGGTGCAGGATTCCCTGCTCGTCCAGGTAGTCCAGCAGTTCCTGGGTGGACTGCGTGTTGCCGAATTTGTCTCCGTCCGCACAGGGCAGCTCAAAGGCCGCGCACTTGAAATGGCTCAGCAGGATGTACAGGTTGTCCGGATTCAGCAGGGCGTTCTCCGGGCTCTGGGTCAGCAGATAATCCGGATGGTTCACGATATACTGGTCAATCGCCGCGGAAGAGGCGATGAAGAACACAATGCTGGTCCCTTTCCGTCTTCCGGCACGGCCCGCCTGCTGCCAGGCGCTGGCAATGGTTCCCGGATACCCGCACATCACGCAGGCGTCCAGTGCGCCGATGTCGATACCCAGCTCCAGCGCGTTGGTGGATACCACAGCGTCCACCTGTCCGTTCCGCAAGCCCTTTTCAATCTCCCGGCGTTCCCCGGGCAGATAGCCGCCCCGGTAGCCCCGGACTTTGCCGGCATTGCCCAGCGGATCCCGGACCATGTCCTTCAGGTAGCGGGTCAGCACTTCCACCGTCAGCCGGGACCGGGCAAAGGTAATGGCCTGGATGCCGTTCTTGAGCAGCATCCCGCTGATGGCCCGGGTAATCGGGATCGCGCCCTGGCGGATCCCCAGCTGCCGGTTCACCACCGGCGGGTTGTAGAACACAAAATGGCGCTCGCCCATGGGGGCTCCGTTTTCATCGATCAGGGTCACCGTACGGCCGATCAGCGTCTCCGCCAGTTCCTTCGGATTGGCGATGGTGGCGCTGCAGAGAATGAACTGCGGATGACTGCCGTAGAACTCGCACAGGCGCATCAGCCGGCGGAGCACGTTGGCCAGGTTGCTGCCGAAGACGCCGCGGTAGGTGTGGATTTCGTCAATCACGATATACCGCAGGTTCTCAAACAGCTTGACCCACTTGGTGTGATGGGGCAGGATGCCGGAATGCAGCATATCCGGATTGGTCACCACGATGTGGCCTGCCTGCCGCACGGCGCGGCGGGCTGCGGCGGGCGTATCCCCGTCGTATGTATAGGTTTTGATATCAACACCCATGCCCTCGATCATGTCATACAGCTCGCTGACCTGGTCGGCGGACAGGGCCTTTGTCGGAAACAGATAGAGTGCCCGGGAGTCCTCATTCTGCAGGATGGCGGAAAGCACGGGTAGGTTATAGCACATCGTCTTGCCGGAAGCCGTGGGCGTCACGACGGTCACGTCTTCCCCGCGGGCAATGGCTTCCAGGCTTTTCGCCTGATGGGTATAAAGGCTGTGGATCCCCCGCTGTGCCAGCACGGGGATGAGCCTGGGATCCAGGTTATCCGGGAAGGGGGCAGTCTTTGCCGGCCGGGCAGGAATAACCTCCCACCGGGTGACATCCTTCATGAACTGGTTGTCCCGCCTGAGCTGCTCCGCAAGCTGAGCCACGTTCATTTTTTCGTCCTCCCTCTTCCTGTGCTTTTTGTTCTCACCGATTGCCTTCATTATAAAAGTATCATTCTGCCAATGCAAGGCGAACAAACGGATTTGTCAGAATCTTTGATTCCGGAGGGAAAACATTTTTCGTTCTTGTCTGCATCCTGTTTTGTGCTATAATGGCACCCGTGTGCGCAAAAACGCACCGATGTAAGGAGTGAACAATACAAATGCGGACTGCAATATACGGAGCCGGTTCCCTGGGGACGGTCATGGGAGCCTATCTGACCCGGGAGGGCGTCCCGGTTGACCTGATCAACCGGAATCACGCCCATGTGGACGCCCTGAACCGATCCGGCGCCCACATCACGGGAACCGTTGATATAACCGTTCCGGTCAACGCCCTCCTGCCGGAGGATATGACCGGCAAATACGATATCATTTTCCTCATGACCAAGCAGCTGAACAACCATGAAACCGTCGCGTTCCTGAAGAACTACCTGGCCGAAGACGGCGTCATCGTCACCATGCAGAACGGCATTCCCGAGGACAGCATCGCGGAAATCATCGGACCGGAACACACCATCGGCGTCACCGTGGAATGGGGCGCCACCATGACCACTCCCGGCAGCAGCCGGCTGACCTCCGATCCTGAAAGCCTTTTCTTCCATATGGGCAGCATGCCCGGCATTCCGGATAACAAGCTGGAGCAGGTCAAAGCCGTGCTCGAGAAAATGTGCCCCGTGGTCATTGAAAACAACCTCCCCGGCGCCCGCTGGTCCAAGCTGCTGATCAACGCCACCTTCTCCGGCCTGGGCACCGTCATGGGCGGAACCTTCGGGGATGTGGCAAAGGATCCGGAAGCCCGGAACCTCGCGGCCTCCTGCATGAAGGAAGTGATCGACGTGGGCCGTGCCGCCGGCGTCACTTTTGCCCCGGTCCAGGGCAAGGATCTCGTCAGCCTCTTCTACTGGTCCAATCCCTTCAAGAAAATGCTGGCCAAGCTGATCATGCCCATTGCCATGAAGAAGCATGCCGCCATCGAGCCCTCCATGCTGCAGGACCTGAAGAAGCATAAGCCCTGCGAAATCGACGCCATCAACGGTGTGGTCTGTGAAAAAGGCAGCCTGGAAGGCATTCCCACCCCGCTCAACGACCGGATCGTAAAGATCATCCATGAAATCCAGGAAGGCAAAAGAAAGCCCTCCAGGGAAAACCTGAAGGAACTGGAAATGTGCCCGAATCTCTGATCCCGGCATCATCATAAAACCGGAGCAGTTTACACTGCTCCGGTTCTTTTTTACTTGTTCTTCAGCCGTTTGTCCAGCCGTGCAGCCAGCCAGGTTCCGGAAGACTGGATGATCTGGGTAATCACCACCAGCACGATCACCGCCAGGTACAGCACCGCGTACCGGTAACGCTGATATCCGTAGGCCAGGGCCAGTTTGCCGAGTCCGCCGCCGCCTACCGCGCCGGACATGGCCGTATAGCCCATGATGGTTGTAATCGCCAGCGTGATATTGGTCACCAGGCTGGGGACGCTTTCCGGCAGCATCACATGTAGGACGATCTGCATGGGGGACGCGCCCATGGACTGGGCCGTCTCAATAATGTTGGGATTCACTTCACGCAGGCTGGATTCCACCAGTCGCGCAATGAACGGGAACGCGGCAATGGTCAGCGGGACAATGGAAGCCACCGTACCCAGGGAAGTTCCGACGATCACACGAGTCAGCGGAATAATCATCACCATCAGGATAATGAACGGAATGGAACGCAGCAGGTTAATCAGCACGTTCAGGAATCCCATCAGTGAGGCCGGCAGGGGCCGGATGCCCTTCTTTTCGCCTGTCACAAGCAGCACACCCAGCGGCAGGCCGATGATCACGGCAAAAAGTGTGGCAAGCAGGGTGGAATAAAGGGTTTCCCAGATAGCAAAGGGGAATTCGTTCTGCAGGCATTCCCAGGCTTCCTGCAGGCGTTCCGGGGTAAAAGCATTGGCAAAGTTATTCATGCTTCCACCTCCTTCGCGGCGTATTCCGCTTCAACCTGTACGGTAATATCCGGTGTGGCGCTCAGGTAGGTAACTGCTTTGGCCAGGTTCTCCGGTGAGCCTGGAATATCCAGCAGCATATAGCCGTAGGCACGGTCTCCCACCGAACGGGTGGAAGCGCCGAGAATACTTGCCATAATGCCGCAGTCTATTGCCATCTTTGCGATCAGGGGCTCCCGGGACGCCACCGCGCCGTTGAAAATCACCCGTATACGCTGTCCGCCTTCCGGGAAAACAGAACCGCCGTCCGCGCTTTCCGGATAGATCAGGTTCCGGGTCGCGTTGGCACGTGGATTGGAGAAGACCTCCGCCACGCCGCCTTCCTCCACCACTTCGCCGTTTTCCAGGATGGCCACACGGTTGCAGACCTCCTGTACAACGCTCATCTGGTGGGTAATAACGATCACGGTGATCCCCAGTTTTTTATTGATATCCCGGATCAGCTCCAGGATGGAATGCGTTGTTTTCGGATCCAGCGCGGATGTCGCCTCGTCGCACAGGAGCACATCCGGTTCCGTCGCCAGCGCACGGGCGATGGCCACACGCTGCTGCTGGCCGCCGGACAGCTGGGCCGGATAGCTGTTGGCCTTATCCGGCAGGTCCACCAGTGCCAGCAATTCCCGTGCTTTTGCTTCCGCCGTCTTCCGGTCAATTCCGCCAAGCCGGAGGGGCAGCATCACGTTCTTCAGGCAGGTCCGCTGCATCAGCAGGTTAAAGCCCTGGAAGATCATGGTGATCTTCCGCCGCATGGCACGCAGGTCCTTCTGTTTCAGTGCGCCGATATCCTTGCCGTTTACCAGCACAGAACCCTCCGTGGGTCTCTCCAGCATGTTGATGCACCGTACCAGCGTACTCTTACCGGCGCCGCTCATGCCGATGATCCCGTAGATATCCCCGTCCTGGATCGTCAGGTTGATGTGGCGCAGCGCGTCCACAGACCCATCCATCGTCTCAAACTGCTTGGACAGATTCTTCAGCTCAATCATGTCAAAGCCTCCGTCTTCCCGAAATACAACCTATTATAGTAAGAAACCGCTTCAAAGCGCAATCCCTTTTTCCGATGGAAAAGGCATCCGGGGTTTTCCCGGATGCCTTTGTCTTCAAAGCCTGAAGATTATTCAGCCAGTCCCAGCGCAGCCAGGTCAGCCTGCTGTCCGGCGTAGAGGCCCATGGGCTCCACATGAACACCGGCGATGGTCACCAGGTTGGTGCCGTTGTTGGCGTTGAAGTCATCCTGGTAGGGCTGATGGGCGAAGAAGTTCGCGAAAGCGTCTCCGTCGTTCACAGCGGTGTTGGGAGTCACATAGTCATCCACCACGGTCACTTCCACGTTAATTTCCTTCTCAGCCAGGATGTCCTTGACAATCGCCAGCACAAAGGAGTGGGGATCCAGCGTGGCAACCACTTTGATGGTCTCGCCCTTCAGCGCGTCGTAGTCCACGGTGGCATCGAAACCGTCGGTGGGATTCTCCACCACGGAGATGGCCTGGCCTTCATAGGATGCGAAGTAGTCCACAACCTTCTGGCTCAGCGCTGCAGCAGCCAGGGCCTTGGCCTTGTCGCTGTCCTTGTCCGCTTCGTTCACGCTGATCACGTTCACGTAAGGGGATTCGGCATTCTCATACAGCAGGGCGGCAGGCAGTTCGGCAGCCAGGGCATAGTTGCCGTTGATGATGGCGTAGTCCACATCGGGCAGGGCGTTGGGAACCAGCGCGGCTTCCACTTCGACAAACTCGATGTTCAGGGGATTCTCGGTAATATCTTTCACCGTCGCGGTGATACCGGCGTTTTCGTCAACCTTCAGCAGTCCGTATGCCTGCAGCAGCAGGAGGGCACGGCCTTCGTTGGTAGCGTCATTGGGAACGGCAATCTTGATACCGTCGGCGAAAGCGGCAGTCAGGGACAGGGTCAGTACCAGGGCAACCAGCAGAGCAATGATCTTTTTCATGGGAATTCTCCTCTCATTATTTCAAAATTCATTCAGGGTTCAGTTTCAAACGGGACAACGCATCGTGATCAGTTTACATCGACGCATTCGATCGTCCCGCCAGGTCGTCTTTCCTTTCACGGCGTCTCCCTCCCTCGTGATTTGATGTTTCGTATTATATCCACCGTTTTTACCCCTGTCCAATACCTGAAAGCAATACAAAGCTATAGGCTGAGTCTATAGCTGGTGTTGTATACAGGATACCGATCTATGACTTATCATTCAGCAGTATATATAAAGTGGCATTATATGTATCATAAGTGGAGATAATTAACTTCATTGTGACACATTGTAGTTCATTTTCAGGATGTAATTCCCGTTTTTGTGGGGATCGTTCCCCTTTTTTGTCCGTTTTTGTCCTCTTTCGGTGTGTCGGTTGACATCCGGCAGATCTTCTGCTATTATTCAGTTAAATGATTAAACGATTGTTTAATTGTAATGAAAGTGAGGTGCCTTGATCATGAAAAAGACCTATAAAATCGAAGTGGACTGCGCGAACTGCGCCAATAAGATGGAAGATGCCGCCCGGAACACCGCCGGTGTGAAGGAAGTCACCGTCAATTTCATGGCCCAGAAGATGATCGTCGATTTTGAGGACGGCGCAGATGCCGCCGCTGTCATGAAAAACGTGCTCACCGCCTGCAAAAAGGTGGAAGACGACTGCGAAATCTATCTCTGATCAAATAAACAGTAAGGAAGAAAGCCATGACAAAGAAGCAAAAGAAAATGCTGATCCGGATCCTTGTCGCCGCGGCGCTGATGCTTATCCTGCGGTTTGTGCCGCTGCCGCTTTCCGGGGTCTCCATGTTCCTGCTCTGGCTCATCCCCTACTTTATCATTGGATATGATATCCTGCGGAAGGCCTGGAAAGGCATCCTCAACCGGCAGGTTTTCGATGAGAATTTCCTCATGGCGGTTGCGACCCTCGGTGCCCTGGCTATCGGCCTGCTGAAAACCGGCGATTATGACGAGGCCGTCGCCGTAATGCTGTTTTACCAGATCGGCGAACTGTTCCAGAGCTATGCCGTAGGCAAAAGCCGCCGGAATATCAGCGAGCTGATGGACATCCGGCCGGATTATGCCAACGTTGAGCAGGACGGACAGCTGGTAAAGGTGGATCCGGACGAGGTGGAAATCGGCACCGTCATCACGGTGAATCCCGGGGAAAAGATCCCGCTGGACGGCATTGTGGAGGATGGAGAATCCAGCCTGAACACCAGCGCCCTGACCGGTGAAAGCGTTCCCCGGGATGTGAAGCCGGGAGATGAAGTCATCAGCGGCTGCATCAACATGAGCGGCCTGCTGCGCATCCGGACCACCAAGGTCTTCGGTGAATCCACCGTCAGCAAAGTGCTGGATCTGGTGGAGAACGCCTCCTCCCGTAAATCCCGCTCTGAAAACTTTATCGCCCGCTTCGCCCGGTATTACACCCCTGTGGTTGTCTTCAGCGCCGTTGCGCTGGCACTGCTTCCGCCCCTGGTTCGTCTGATCATTGGACAGGCACCGGATTGGGGCGACTGGATTTACCGGGCCCTGACCTTCCTGGTCATCAGCTGCCCCTGCGCGCTGGTCATCAGCATCCCGCTGAGCTTCTTTGCGGGAATCGGCGGCGCGGGCAAAGCCGGCATCCTGGTCAAAGGTTCCAACTACCTGGAAGCGCTGGCCAATACCGGAACTGTGGTTTTTGACAAAACCGGCACCCTGACCATGGGCGTCTTCGACGTGGTGGATATCCACCACAGCGAACTGGACCGGGAGACCATGCTGGAATACGCCGCCCTGGCGGAAAGCGCCTCTTCCCATCCCATCGCCGTCAGCATCCGGAAGGCCTGGGGCAAACCCATCGACCTGTCCCGGGTAGGCAAAGTGGAGGAGATCGGCGGGAACGGCGTTGTCGTGGAGATTGACGGCCGCCAGGTGGCTGCCGGAAACAGCCGGCTTATGCGCCATCTGGGTATCGAACCCATTGAATGCCACAGCGCCGGCACCATCGTCCACATGGCAATTGGCAATGCGTACGCGGGACACATCGTCATTTCTGACGTTATCAAACCCGATGCCGCAGACGCCATTGCCGCCCTGAAACGGGCCGGCGTCCGTTCCACGGTCATGCTGACCGGCGACGGTCCTTCCGCTGCCGCCCAGGTTGCGGAAGCCCTGGGCATCGACCGGGTCCACAGCGACCTGCTGCCGGGTGACAAGGTGGAAAAGGTAGAGGAACTGCTCAGTGCAAAGAAGCCCGGTGAAACCCTGGCCTTTGTGGGTGACGGCATCAATGACGCACCGGTACTCAGCCGGGCGGACCTGGGAATCGCCATGGGCGCCATGGGCTCGGACGCCGCCATTGAAGCCGCGGACGTTGTCCTCATGGACGATGATCCCCTGAAGGTTTCCAAAGCCATCCGGATTGCCCGCAAGTGCATGCGCATTGTCCGGGAGAATATTGTCTTTGCCCTCGCGATTAAGCTCGCCTGCCTCGTGCTGGGCGCGCTGGGCATTGCCAACATGTGGCTGGCAGTATTTGCCGATGTGGGTGTTATGATCCTTGCGGTGCTCAACGCTATCCGGGCCCTGTTCGTCCGGAAACTGTAATGACAAAGAAGGGAATGCTGAATGGAAAACCGGAAACTGCCCCACGATCACCACTCCGCCATGGAACAGCAGTTTGACCATATGCCGGCCCTTGAATCTTTTGAAGCCACCGCGGAGCTGTTTAAGCTCCTGGGGGATTCAACCCGCGTCCGGCTTTTCTGGCTGCTGTGCCACTGCGAGGAATGTGTGGTGAACCTCTCCGTAATGATGAACATGTCCAGCCCGGCCCTCTCCCACCACCTGAAACTGCTGAAAGCCTGCGGGCTCATTGTCAGCCGCCGGGAAGGCAAGGAAGTCTATTACCGCGCCGCGGAAAATGAACAGGCGTCCGCCCTGCATCATGTCATAGAACACGTGGCGGAGATCGCCTGTCCGGAGAAATAATCCTGAATAAACTGAAAAATCAAGGGGAGGGTTCAGAGCCGTCCCTTTTCCTTAAAATATGAGATGGCCGTGTGTCAGGATCTGTCATATAAAAACATCAGTCTGCAGACAAACAAAACCCCGCAGGAGAGAAAAAATGAACGCGAGAGAATTTCTTGATATTCTGCATGTGGCCGAGCGGCTGAAGGATACCCCCCGGCACTGCACAACATCAAAAGGAAGAACAGAAAGCGTTGCCGAGCACAGCTGGAGGATATCCCTGATGGCTTTCCTCCTGCGGCATGAATTCCCGGAAGTCAACATGGACAAAGTAGTGGATATGTGCCTGATCCATGATCTCGGCGAATGCTTCACCGGGGATATCCCGACCTTCCGGAAAACCGACGCAGACCGGGAGACGGAAGAATCACTTCTGGACCGGTGGGTGAAGTCCCTGCCGGCGGAAGTGTCTGCCGATCTGGCAGCCCTGTACCGGGAAATGGACGCTCAGCAAACCATGGAGGCCAGAATCTATAAAGCCATGGATAAACTGGAAGCTGTAATCCAGCACAATGAGTCGCCCTTAAGCACCTGGGCGGACAATGAATATGAAATGAACAAGGTTTACGCGTTTGACACAGTGGTATTCTCAGACTGGCTGATGGACCTGCGGAAAGAGATTCTTGCAGATACCATTGCAAAAATCGGCAGCAACACCGAACCTGTCCACGGGAAGATAAATGCTGTCATATCCCCCGGCAGCCGGCAGCCAAAGGAAAGCAGCGCACAGCCGGCGAAGGCCCGCAGCAGGATCGAACTCCGCAGGGCTGACCTTGCCCAGTGGAATGCTGACGGAAAGCTTGACGCTCCTGTGCCCGCGCCCGCTGTCCCCGGTCATGTCCAGGAAGTGAGGGAAATCAGGACAGAGCGGGAATACGGCATACCTCTTCCTGTACGGAAACCCGGCGACGAGGCCCGGCTCAACCGGGAGCTTGTGGCGAGCCTGGAAAGGGATGCCATCCTTTCTGCCATGGAAGAAAACATGCCGACAATCCAGTTTCCTGAGGGCAGCGATAAATACAATATTTCCCGGAAACACGACGATTCCGTCCCTCCGGTTTCCCTATGATACGAAAAGGATCAGGCCCTGCGGCCTGATCCTTTTGATGTACCGTTTTTCAGATGTCATATTTCTTCAGCAGCAGGTCCACGGCTTCCCTCAGCAGGATTGCTTCCCCCACACCTTCCCGCTTGGACAGCTTGGCAAGCCGCTGCAGCTGGTCCTGGGTGAAATGGCTGGTTTTGGGCACCATCTTCTCCTCCCTGGCCATGGCCACCTTGTTTCCGCCGGCAACCTTGGCACGGAACAGTGCGCCGTCTGCCTTCCGGATCAGTTCCGCGCAGCGGTTCGCGTCCTCAAAGGCAGTCGCCATGCCGACCGTGATGGTCTGCCGCACCCCGTCCGGCGTCTTCACATGATAGCCGTTCTTCATATCATTCAGCAGCAGGAAGATTTCCTCCCGCTCCATGGTCCCCCGGAAAATGATACCGAACTCGTCCCCGCCGATCCGGTAAACCTTCACTTCTTCCGGCATGCTGTCCCTGATATACTTTCCGGCTTCAATCAGCACACGGTCTCCTTCTTCCCGGCTGAAATCCTTGTTGATATGATCGAACTTGTCACAGTCGACCAGGGCGATAGCCACCACCTCACCGTTCGTTTCCGCGTCCGAATTCAGGATCCTGTTCACTTCTTCCTCAAATGCGTCTCCCGTCGGAAACTTCAGTGCATCGTTGACAGCTGTGATTTTCTTCTCTGCATGGATCTTCCCCAGGTCCTTATGGTCTTCCATGGTGATCGGCCGTTTTTCTTCCGTCTGTTTCTTCATTTTCATGTTCTCCTCTCTGTAGTATTTCTTAATATTATTTTCGAAATATTATTTGGTAACTAATACTTATCACATCATCGTTTATATGTCAATAACAAAAATAAAAAATCCGGAAATCTTTCCGGATTTTTGCCTTCAGGAATCTTCGGTCACTTACTGAAGCGCAGCACATTCCAGGATTCCTTCCGCAGCCGGGCGGTCAGGACTCCCTTCTCCGCGGCTGTTTCCGTATTCCTCCGGGGCACAATACAGTCGGTATTGTCCCAGGTATTCGCTGCGTGTGCGTCCTCTGCGAACATTTCAATATGCTCCGTAAACTTCCAGCCTTCAAACCCGCGGACGTCCAGCTTCAGTTCCTGGTCCTCCGCCGGATCCCCGTTGATTACGAACACCGTCAGTTCCCCTGCTTCCTCGTTCAGGGCCGCCGCCGCCTGTACGGTCTGCACACCGGTAAATCCGCCGTACTGGTTCATATCATCAATAGCGTATCCGGGAACGTCATAGGTATCGCAGCTGACCTCACACTCCAGGGAATCCCCTTTCGCCCAGCGGATCATCTGGACAAAGGGATAGTGGGCCGCGCCTTTCCATACATGCTCCCG
>JAEEGK010012360.1_pt1 | contig 19411 bp, 20 predicted proteins | sample 8958771 | NCBI WGS metagenome assembly JAEEGK01 (sample SAMN16246547, study PRJNA631951) | gut metagenome | biome: gut microbiome; feature: rumen; material: SC-attached | host: Bos | place: Iran: Karaj | collected 2018-10
TAGATTATGAGATTTTGGCAAAAGTGGGAGCGCTGGAAAACTTGTATGATTATATGGATAATGATCCTGAACTTGGGAGGGATGACATTGTTCAAAGTCTAATGTCAGCCTATGAAGAAGGAGGCAAATTATATATATTAGCACCCTCATTTAACATACTTACTATGTGGGGTGGGAAAAGTGTAGTAAAAGGAAGACAGGGAATAAACCTTGATGAACTTGAAGAAATACTAAGAGCTAACGGAAGAGATGTTAACTCTATTCTAGGGCTTGGTGGCGGAGACGAAACGCCCCTTCGATCGCTTACGGCAATGGAACTAGACAGTTATATTGATTGGGAAGAATCAACATGTGATTTTAAATCTGAAGGATTCAGACATTTGCTTGAATTGTCAAAGGAGTACAAGGGTTCCATGATTCAGAGCGGAATCTATAGTTCTATACATAATCGTGATATTCTTTTTACATTGTCAATTATTGACAGTGCAGAAGATGTTGCAATGCAAGCAAAGTTTTATGGCGAAGAAGTGGAATTTATCGGATATCCGACTGATTATGGATACGGTTCGGCGATAAGTGCGATAAGTCCTGTTGCGATGAATTCAGGATCCGATAATAAAGATGCTGCTTGGGATTTCATAAAATATTATGTTAAAAGTTATGATTCTTCAAAGGCGGTAAGGTTTCCGTCATACAAGCCGAATTTTGACGATTATGTAAAAAAATCCACAATTGAAGAATATTATGAAGAAGATGGAAATAAGACGCCAATTTATAAAGATTCATATAGCGAACCAAATGTAGGAAGTTTTGGAATAACCAAGGCTAGTGATGAAGATGTTAAAAAGACATTGGAATTGATTGAGAATACAACTAAAAAGAGAGAGTATGTTACAGAAATTCAAAATATAATTGAAGAGGAAGCGGAACCCTATTTACAAGGACAGAAAACTTTTGAACAGGTTGCGGAGATTATTCAAAGCAGAGTCCAGGTATTCCTCAATGAAAAATCAAAGTAACAAAACAAGTAGGTTCTAAAGTGGGTTCAGGATTATTGGTGAGACCGCAAACCTCCTTTCTGTAAGTATTTGCGCTGCGACAAGAAGTTTGATTCCGGTTGCCGGCAGTAAGAGTTACAAATCAATTTGGTTTGTAACTCTTTTTTTGTTTTCTATTGACAAGTAATATGTTACGAGTTATAACTGTACTATAACAAGTAGTACAGTACGAAAGGCTTCATATGATAAATATTGATTATAAGAGTGAACTTCCAATATATGAGCAGATAATTGAACAGTTTAAATTGAATATTATGAAAGGAAACTTTGTTCCAGGAGACCCGGTTGTAAGTGTTCGTAAGATGGCTGCATCTCTTCAGATAACTCCATCTACAGTTGCAAAAGCATATACCGAACTTGAACGTCAAGGAATAATCGAGACTGTTCGCGGTAAAGGAACTTTTATTGCAGATGTAAAACCAGGTGAAATTTCCATCGACATTGAGAAGAATAAGAAAAAGATGTTAAGTGAAATAATTGAACTTAAGCATGCAGGTTGTTCATTGGAAGAAGTAAAGCAAATAGTTGAAGATCTATATCGTTCTATTTAGTAATATGGTTAATCTTCTATCTAGATAAAGAGGTAAAATGTATGATTCAAATCAATAATCTCTCAAAAACATATAATTCAGGAAAAGTTTTAACTGACGTATCGCTTAAACTTGAAGACGGCAAAATATATGGTCTAATTGGAGCAAATGGGTCAGGAAAAAGTACATTGATAAAATGTATTAGTGGAATATATTCTCCTGATGAAGGCGAAGTAAAGATGGGGGATGAACAAATATTTAATTCGCCAACTTGTAAAGAAAAGATAGGACTAATGATCGATATAATGCATTTTTTTCCGATGTATTCTGTTAAATCATACGCACAGTATTATTCCAGTTTTTATAAGAATTTTTCGTTTGATAAGTTTAACGATTATTTGAGCAAGTTTGGAATATCTCCTAGGGCTTATGCTGAGAGTTTGTCGCTTGGTAATAAAAAGAAACTTCAAATAGCACTAGTTCTTTCGAGAAATGTAAAATATCTTTTGATGGATGAGCCTGAAAATGGACTGGATAATGAGAGTAGAGAAATGTTCAGAAATATTGTAAGAGAGTGTGCTGATCAAGGAATAGGTATTCTGTTATCGTCTCATGATTTATTAAATATTGAAAATATGTGTGATGATTTAATTTTTGTCGATGATGGAGCAATCAAGTATTATGGCGGAATAGATGAAAGACTCTCGAGCATACAAAAATGGAGGGTCAGAGCACAGCGTGAAAAAATATCGGACTATGTAGTAACAGAAGAACTTGGAAACGTGTTCACTATATTGACTGAAGGAGAGTATGCAGATAATAAAAAAGAACTTGAAACGAAAGAAATAGAAGTTATAGATTCAGATAAAGTAACTGTTGTTGATGCTTATACACTTATGAGACAGAAGAAATAGTTATTCCGTAGGAAAAACAGAAAGGAACGAAGATGAAAGATTTCTTTAATGTTATAAAAAGATATAGAGTTCTCTTTTTAATTGAACTGTTAGTAACGGTTGCAGTAACGATTTTTTTGATAAAAGCCATATTTTATCATCTGATTCCTCCTAATTGGCGTGAGACAACAATAAATGGTGTAAGTTTGACTTATGGATATTTGATATGGGCAGTTGCGGATGAAATTAGCGAATGCTTGTTTTATGCGACAACACCGGTTGTATTGGTATTTACACTGATAAGATATATTATTTACGATAATAAAAATCAGACAATAATGAATAATTCATTTCCTATCAGTAATAGTAAAAAGACGCTCTATGAGATGTTGATTGGAGGAATACCTATTACTTTATCGGTTATACTATATGGATTAATAGTATATTGTTTCTGTGGTTTTGGGTTTATGCATGACGGAACTATAAAATGGACTCCCAATTTCAATATTACAGAATTATGGACTATATATTTGATGTTATCGGTGTGTTTGGGAGCATATGCATTTTTGGTATTTGCTAAAAAAGTATCGTCTTCGATAGGAGGTATGATTCTTCTTTATGTAACGGGTGCATTCCTAGCCATATTTTCTTTTGGGTATTTTATAGAACCATTTTGGAACAAGATGGTTGGAAATGAATTTTTATATGAACTCATACCTGCTCTTGCATGTAGCTTTCCATTAGCGTTAAGTATTATAGGATTAATAATCTCAGATAAAAAACTGGATATAGCTAAGGGCGGAACATATTATTTCAAACCTGTTCAGATTGCAGTTTGCATTATGTCAGGTGCAAGCTTCTTGACATGGATGTTAGGATTCTTTGATTCCGAAAAGGGCGGACTTAATCCTCTCTATATAACAATATCAGTAGCTTTGTCTCTTTTGGTTACTGTATGTGTATTCTTTTTGACAAAAGGTAAGAAAATGCCATATAATTCAAAAACAATACATTGAGCTTAAATAGACTGCAATTATTTAAAGGCCGCTAATGCGGCCTTTTTTATTGTGCATATATAGGCAAATTATTATATAATGTATTGGTATTTGGAAATACATTGGTTGATAATTAACCTTTTTGAAAAGGAGATAAAAATGGATAGTAATAAACTCGAATGGGAAGAAGTAAGTACAGAACACATAGTACAGGATGAATGGATAGATATCAGAAGACAGGCATTTAGATTTCCGGATGGAAAGATATTTGAGCCTTATTATACATTCAGTAGAAGAAGCTATGTAGTAATCGTAGCTTCAGACGAAGAAGGCAACTACTTACTTGTTAAGCAATTTAGACAGGGCATTAGAAAAGTAACGATTGAATTCCCTGCAGGTGGTATTGAGAGAACTGACGGTAAACAGTATGGTAGTGAGGACGTATCTACTGAAGATGCTCTCGAGGCTGCCAAGAGAGAACTTAGAGAAGAGACAGGATATGAGTCGAATGAATGGAAGCATCTTATAACTGTTCCTTCCAATGCGACTATAGCTGATAACTACGCTCATATATATGTAGCTAGAAACTGCAAAAAGGTTTCTGATCAGGACCTTGACGAGATGGAGTTTCTTAATGTAGAAAAGCGTACAGCCAAGGAGATAGAAGAACTTATAGATAGGGGAGAATTCCCTCAGGCAATACATATTATGGCGTGGCTTATGTCTCTAAGAGGATAATCACAGAATATCCATATTTTTATGCTATAGTTATTTTGATGCGGGGCTTTAGGACGAAAAGCATCAAATGTCCACCAAGGTTGACATAATTGACATTTCCATGGTATAATAACAAATACGTTTCGCGTAAAATAAGCATTTTGCGATTATTTTGAAACGTAGGATTTAAGCAGCAGAAAATTTTCAGGAAAGAAAAGGACAATTTATGTTTAAGAAAACCATGAAATTCGTGGCAGCGACCACGATTCTGGGTATCTGTTTGATAACATTAACTTACATTTACGTACTGAAAAATACTATCAACAACCTCGAGACCGAAGCAAGCATGGAAAAGGAAAGAGGAAGAAGGTACACGGATATTATAGTTGGTGGCAGTGATGCTAACGGTGATTATATGACAGTCGACAAGAGTAAGCTATACAATGTCGATTTTACCGTTTATGACTTGCCCAAATACGAACCGTATTATGGCCAGAAGGCGTATGAGAACTACTCAGCGATAACTAATACACTGACACCTCATTACGCACTTGAACAGGTAGCACATACGGATGATCATGGATTCAGAATCTACGACAACAGATATCTGATTGCCATAGGAACATACTTTAAGGCACCTGTAGGAACTTACATTGATGTAGAGTTACAAAATGGTGTAGTAATCCCTTGTATAGTCGGAGACATCAAGGCTGATGTGGACACTGAGGATAATAATGTATATTCGTTATCCTGCGGTTGTGCGACAGAATTCATCGTTGACGGATGGAAGATAGACCCCTTTACCAAGGGAGATGTATCCAGCGTCTATGAAGAATGGGATTCGCCGGTTATTCACATCATAGTATATGATTACAACTACTTTAACTAAGTATTGTTTCCCGGATAGCAAAATAGACCATAAGCCCTTTTTATCAGTACTGATAGAAAGGGCCTTTTTAGTTCAAAGTTTAAGATATGTTTAAGAATATATTAAAAACATACACATTTTGTATAATAATGTAAAATTCGATTGTTTAATCTACAAAATATAGTATAATAATATTCGGTTAATCTTCGAGGAGAAAATGTAATAATGAAACTTAAAAACAAGATTTTTATCGTATCTGTAATCGTACCCCTTTCAATTGTTTTTACCGGATGTACAGCAAGATATGTGAATATAAATGAAGCACTTAGTACAAGCAGTGAAGAATCTCAAAAAGGAACTCTCGTTAACAGAAATGAAAATGTAGATGAAGAGTTCGAAAAGCTTGCTCAATATGAAGCTGACAGAGATAAGAACGCTGTTGCAGAAGCTGATAACAAAGATGTTACTAAGGAAGAAGTAGCAAAAGAAGATGACAAGGCTTCTGACGATAAAAAAACTGACGATAAGGATGCAGTAGATACAAAAGACAAGGAAGACGATAAGGAAACTGCAGACGATAAAAAAGAAGACGACAAGAAAGTAGACGAAAAGAAGGACGAGAAAAAGGAAGAAGAGAAAAAGCCCGAGGAAGAAAAGAAACCTGAAGAGGAGGAAATCCCCGAAGCTTTTGATGCAGAGTTTTATGCTTCCACTTATCCTGATGTAGTCAATGCTCTTGGCAATTCTCCTGAAGTACTCTACAAGCACTACAAGGATTACGGCAAAGCAGAAGGCCGTTGTGCTAACGCGGAAGAATACGCGCGTATTAACGAAACACAAGCAGAATAACGATTGGATGCCCATTGGGCAATGATTGATATATGAAAAAGGAAGAGAAGAAGAAAGTTAAAAAAGGAAAGCTTTCTGCTTACGGAAGAAAGATGGCAAGAAAAGAGAGAAGAAGGAATACCCTCTTTTTAATGCCCTCTTTTTTCGGTGTTATGGTATTTTTCATACTTCCTTTTTTGGTTGTAATCACATACGCTTTTCAGGACAATCCAATTAACAAAGAGTACGTTGGTATTACCAACTTTATCAATATCATGAAGAATGAAGCATTCAGACTTGCTGCATTCAATACGCTCAAGTTTTCATTTATGGCTGTGCCTCTGGCAGTTGTTTTGTCACTTTTAATGGCCATACTTCTTGATCAGAGTATTCCCCTTGCGTCGAATTTCAGAACTATATTCTTATCTCCCATGATGGTACCTGTTGCATCTATCATTTTGGTTTTCAGAGTGTTATTTGATTATAACGGTGCTGTTAATGAGATTATCAAGTTTTTTGGCGGAAGCAATATAGACTGGATTAAGAGTAGTTACGCGCCTTTTGTAATACTAGCTTTATTCCTATGGAAGAACCTTGGATACAATATGATTCTTTTTTTGGCAGGTCTTGGAACCATACCGAGAGAGATGATGGAAGTTGCATATCTTGATTCATCCAATGCCTTAAAACTCTTTTTTATGATTAAGATTCGTTACTTATCACCGACGATTCTTTTCGTAGCGATTATGTCGCTTATTAATTCATTCAAGATATTCAGAGAAGTATATCTTTTATCAGGTAATTATCCTCACGGCTCAATGTATACATTGCAGCACTTTATGAACAATATGTTCGAATCACTCGACTATCAAAAGTTATCATCCGCTGCAATTATTATGAGTGCAGTGATGGTAGTAATTATCGGAATCCTCTATATCCTGGAGAACAGATTCGGTAAGGATTTGGAGGATTAGTATGAAAGAACAAAAGAGAGAAAAGATTTTAAAAATAAAAAAACGACTAAAAAAATTCACGCGAGTATCCGTGTTATTTTTGATAGCGCTTATGTTTGCAGCAATCTTTTTGCTACCCACAGTACTTACCGTAACCAACTCATTTATGAATGAGACAGAGATTAACGCGAATTACGGTAAGATATTTGAGACAACGGAAAAGGGTGGCAAAGTATTTGTAAGCGACACAATATACATCAAGTTAATTCCTAACAAGGTAAGTTTTGATCAGTATATATCAGTTCTTTTTAAGAGTCCTGATTATCTGTATAAGTTTTGGAACTCTGTAATATATACTGTGCCGATAATGATATTCCAGCTTGTTGTGGCGCTCCTTGCATCATATGGATTCATGAGGCTTAAGGGCAGACTCAAGGAGATGTTATTCTTCGTGTATATCATCATATGTTTGATGCCCTATCAGGTTACATTGGTTCCTAACTTCCTCGTATCCAAGTGGCTTGGAATACTTGATACGAGATGGGCTATATGGCTACCCGGTATGTTTTCGCCTTTTGCAGTATATCTTCTCACCAAATATATGAAGAGAATACCAAAGTCGATTATTGAAGCAGCAAAAGTTGATGGTGCGAGCGAATGGAAGATATTCATAAAAATCTGCTTGCCACTTTGCAAGGGAGCGATATATTCGGTAGCAATTCTAATCTTTATAGACTTTTGGAATATGGTTGAACAACCGCTTATTCTTTTGACAGACGAATTCCTGCATCCGCTCAGCATCTTCTTAAGCAAGATTAACGCGGGTGAGATAGGATTGGCATTTGCCGTAGCGTGTGTATATATGGTTCCGAGTTTGTTAATCTTCTTATACGGTGAAGATTATCTGGTTGAAGGTATATCGTATCAGGGTGGAGTGAAAGGATAGTTAAGTATGAAAGATAAATTGAAAAAGAGAGAGATAATTAAAAATATCGCAATCGTATTCCTGGTAATTATGCTTATACTTACCTTCTTTTCCAATACGATTATGAATAGAACTTTGCCTGAGGTTAAGACACAGGGCATCACAAGCGGAACAGTATCCATGCAGGTTAGAGGTGAGGGTATTGTTGAGGCGGAAGATCCTTATAACGTAACCATCGATGAGACAAGAAAAGTTAAGAGCGTACTCAAGCATGAAGGTGATCGTGTTGAAGTTGGCGATGTTATATATAAGCTTGAAGGAGAGTCCGGAGAAGAACTTACTACAGCTAAAAACGATCTTGAAGACAAGAAAGTAGCATATGATACTGCGGTTCTTGACAGTGGACTTACAAAGGCTGAGGTTGATTCAGTAGAAGCTGGAGTTACAGCTACTACGTCAACAATTCTTGTTAATCTCGAGAAGAAAGACAAAGAGATTTCTGATCTTCAAAAGAAGATAGATGAATATGATGTTAAGATTGCTGATTTAGAGAGACAGATGAGTATTAATGATAATACAGCAGCACCTGATACTACTTCAGAACAGAAGGCAATTGATAATGCACAAAAAGAGTATGATTCTGCTAAAGATCTACTCGATAAGTATGATGCATTACAAGATGCCATTGCTGAGGAAAACTGGTATCAAGGAAGTGCACCCTCGGAAGTAACAGAAAAAAAGAATAAGGCGCAAATGGATTACGATTTAGCTTTAGCTAAGTTTACATTTACTACAAATCCTCCGGCTCGAGCAGATATTCAAACTCTTGTAAATAATAAGCAGAGCGCCCTTGAGTCAGCACAGAAGAAGAAAACAGAAAAACTTAATTCTTCAACTAACCAGAATACTAATCTTGCTAAGCAAAAAGCACAGCTTGAGAAAGAGAAGGCAGAAGTAACAACTAAACATAAAAATGCATCCGATGACAGAGCTAATTATTTTGCTGCAGAAAAGACTAAGATCAGTCTTGAAAAATCATATCAGGATGTTTTAAAAGCTCAGAAGAAAGTAGAAGAACTTGAAAAGAAAGCAATCGGCGGAGAGATTAAATCTCCCGTTGCAGGTACTGTAAGTTCAGTAGCTCTTGCTGCAGGAGAAAAGACCGAACCCGGAACACCGGTTGCAGTTATCCAGCTTGATGGCAAGGGCTACAAACTTCAGTTCCCTGTAGATGCTAAGCAGGCTAAGGCTGTAAAGGTTGGAGATGAAGTAACAATAGTTAACTCTTGGTATTACGGAGACGTCTCAGCTAACCTTGTAGCTATACAGCCTAATAAAGAGAATAAGAGGGATGGCAAGATACTTGTATTTTCGCTTAACGGATCTTCCATTAATCCCGGACAGAGTCTTACATTATCAGTTGGACAGAAGAGTTCCAATTATGACTTGATAGTTCCCCTTGCAGCTCTTAGAGGAGACAATGACGGAAACTTCGTATACATATTGGAAAACAAGGCTACACCTTTTGGCTCAAGATACATTGCCAAGAGAGTGGATGTTGAAGTGCTTGCCAAGGATGATAAGGTAGCGGCAATCAACGCAGACCTTAACGGATGGGAATATGTTATTACCAACTCATCCAAGGATTTAGAGAATAAGGATCAGGTAAAACTCGCGGAGTAATCTTTTGATGCAAAAGATAAAAAAGTTTTTGGAAAAAATAAAATATTACAGGGCGATTATTATACTGATTGTTCTCGTTTTTTTGACTGTGGCCCTCATTATGGGAGCGATACTTAGAGCAGGCAGGAATAAGTATATTGATCAAACTGTTGCTAAAAGATGGGCTAAGGATGGAAGCTTTGCTCATGTATCTGTATTCATCAAAGATACGGCTTTTTTTATCAAGGAAAATGTTGATGAATTCGAATACAATCTCGATAACAAGCTTGACTATAACTCGATAGAAAAAAACGAGAACGGCGACAAGAGATACATAATCAGCTATATGACCAAGAGCAATATCTATCTTGAAAGCGAGAGAAAAAGTTTGAGCGTCAATTGCATGGCTGTGGGCGGAGACTTTTTCACATTCCATCCCGTAAAAATGGTCGAGGGTAATTACTTTTCAAGCTCGGACCTTATGCATGATGGAGTCATACTTGATAAAGCAACAGCATGGCAGTTATTCGGTTCAAGCAATGTCGTGGGACAGCAGTTGCTCTATGGAGACAGAGTACTTTTCGTTGCCGGAGTATACGAGGGTTCGGATGACAAGATATATAACTTCGCCAACGGGCAAGATCCGATGATATTCGTTCCGTTTGAATTGCTTGATAGCGAAGAGGCACCTCTTAACATTACATGTTTGGAAGTATGCATGCCAAATCCTATCAAGAATTTTGCAACCGGAATAGTGGATGAGATTATCACTCTTGATGAATCATCATATGAGAGAATCGAGAACTCAACGAGGTTTTCCGTAGAGAATCTCTGGAGCATATATAAGTCCAGAAGATACCGTTCGATGCAAAATCGAGACATTATATATCCGTATTGGGAAAAGATGGCCAGATATGAGGAAGATTTGCTAGCTCCCAAGGCGGTTACCATGTGCGTTGGATACATAGTTTCAGGGGTACTTTTTATAAGCCTTGTTCTCTATGAGATAGCCAAACATACCAAATTAAAGAGCACGAATGAAGATTTATCATAAAATATGATGAAATCAGCCTGTGAGAGCGCCTGAAGGCGCATTACAGGTTGATTTTTTTATGCATAAGGAATATTATTAAATTTGATTGTAAACGAGGAGGTTTGAGATGAAACCCATTAAAGAAGGAAAAGTAAGAGAGATCTATGATAACGGCGATACACTCATTATGGTTGCAACAGACCGTATCAGTTGTTTTGACGTTATTTTGAACAATGTAGTTACCAAAAAAGGAACAGTTCTTACACAGATGAGTAAGTTCTGGTTTGATATGACCAAGGACATCGTTCCCAATCATATGATTTCCGTTGACGTTAAGGATATGCCTGAGTTCTTTAGACAGCCTCAGTACGACGGCAACAGTATGTTATGCAAGAAGCTTACAATGCTCCCCATTGAGTGTATTGTAAGAGGATATATTACAGGAAGTGGTTGGGCCAGCTACAAGGAAAATGGTACTGTATGCGGCATCAAACTTCCCGAAGGATTAAAAGAATCCGATAAATTACCTGAGCCTATCTACACACCTTCTACAAAAGCAGAGATAGGTGATCATGATGAAAACATCAGCTTTGAACAAAGCGTTGATTATCTTGAAAAGAGATTCCCCGGAAAAGGAAAAGAATATGCTGAGAAGCTTCGCGATATGACGATAGCTCTCTACAAAAAATGTGCAGACTATGCTCTTACCAAGGGTATTATCATTGCAGATACCAAGTTCGAGTTCGGTCTTGATGAGAATGGTAACATCGTAATCGGCGATGAGATGTTAACTCCCGACTCATCCAGATTCTGGCCCCTCGAAGGATATGAGCCCGGTCATTCACAGCCTTCATATGACAAGCAGTTTGCAAGAGATTGGCTCAAGAATCCTGCTAATGAAGGTCACAACTGGACACTTCCTCAGGATGTTGTAGACAAGACCATAGCAATCTATCTTGAAGGATATGAGAAGCTTACAGGTAAGAAGTTATAATCCAATAAAAAGAAATTAATTTAGTTAAGATAAAGTTTCAAGAAAGAAGGATATATCATGAGCAAGAAAAGAATCATCACCTCTGCCGTGTTCTTTGCAGTAGTGATAGTTGGTCTGCTTGTTGGTATTATTCTGACTAACGATCCGAATAAGGTTCACGAAGAGACTATTCAGGAAGTTATGCAAGACGCAGTGCTTCATGAACATCTGAAAGTATCACTCTTTGGAATCAAGGATGTTAATCCTGGACTTATTGCTGGATTTATTGTAACAGGTGTTATGCTTACATTTGCAATAATCGTTAGGATTTTCGTTATCCCCAGATTCAAACTTATTCCCGGTAAGTTCCAACTTATATTGGAAACCGCAGTCGGATTGTTTGACGGAACAGCCAAAGGCAACAGCCCTTACAAGTACAAATTATTAAGGTTGTATATGTTTGTCGCGGGCAGTTATATATTCATAGGTACGGTATTCGAACTCTTGGGAGTTCAAGTAATATCGACTTCGGGAATGCCTGTTACTCTCGGTGCTCCGCTTTCTGATATAAACGGTGCGATTATGATGGGTTGTACGACTTATCTTTTCCTCCTCATTAACGGTCTTGTGGTTAATAAGGCCAAAGGATTTTTCGGAGTGTTAAAAGATTTCTCGCTTCCTATCTCCATGAGTCTTCGTCTTTTCGGTGCGCTTCTTTCGGGTGCGCTCGTTACGGAGCTTGTATATTACAGTAAGCCCACAAGTTTCGGCTTACCCGTATTTATCGGTATAGCATTCACACTTCTTCATGCATTGGTACAGGCATACGTACTTACGATGCTTGTAAGTATCTTCTACGGTGAAGCAACTGAAGTGCATGAGAAAAAAGAGAAAGTAAAGAAAGTTAAAAAGAATAAAAAAGAACTCATTTCGGAGGTTTAATAATGAAAAGATCTATTAAAGCTATTGCGTTGATTATGATGTTGGTTGCTGCATTAAGCGTATTGTTTGTTCCCAGCAAGGTATATGCGGCAGATTCGGATGCAGCAGTTGTTGCAGAGACTAATGAAAATGATGTTACAGTTGCCAAGGCTTTTGCGGCAGCAATCGTTGTAGCAGCAGTTGCGGCAGCAGGTGCTATCGCAATGGGTCTTGCCATCTGCAAGGCAGCAGACGGTGCGGCACGCCAGCCTGAAATCGCAAGTAAAATTCAGACACTTATGATGCTCGGTCTTGTATTCGTCGAGACAGCTATCATTTATGCATTGGTTGTTGCGATATTTATTGTATTCATCCTGTAAGTATATCGGGATTAACGTTAATACTTTTAAACGAGGTTTAAGTCATGGGTAATTTACCGCTTAACATTGATATTCAGCAGATATTGCTTCATTTATTCAACTTCTTCATTCTTTTTGCAGGAATGTATTTTATACTGTACAAGCCTGTAAGAAAGTTCATGGATGCCAGAGAAGAACACTTCAAACAGCTTGAAGAAGAAGCTAAGGGCAAAGTAGAAGAAGGCGAAAAAGCCAAGGAAGAGTACGAGCAGAAGCTTAAGAATGCAGACAGTGAGATTCTCGCCAATAAGGAAAAGGCAGGCAAAGAGACATTTGCCGAGAGAGAGCGTATCATTACTGCGGCTAACGAAGAGGCAGCAGGCATACTTAAGAAGGCCAGAGACAAGTCCATCGCAGAGCATGACAGAATTATTAATGATGCTCAAAAAGAGATTGCGGATCTTGTTAATGAGGCTACACAAAAGATCGTGCTTGATCCCAAGCTTGATACATACGATCAGTTCATTAGTGCGGTTGAAAAGGATAGTTAAAAATGGTTGATGAAAAGAAAGCCCTTCTTTATTCAAGCATTAAGCCTGATGCCACACAAGAAGGGAAGATACTTAAATTCCTTACTTCCAAATACGGTGAAAACGTAACTCTTGATTGGGTGGAAGACAAGTCCGTAACGGATGGTTTCCGTCTCGAGATAGGCAAGGAAGTATACGACTGGACCAGAGCAGGTCGTCTGGAACAGTTCAAGGAAAGAATAGGAAAAACAGTTGGCAAAAATAAGGGAGATAATATCATCCCTCTTATTAAGGAGACTGTAAAAGACTGGCAGCCCAGCGGCGCTCCGATTGAGTTCGGTGTAGTTACAAGCGTCGGTGATGGTATCGCTACAGTATCAGGTCTTAAGGATGCTACATATGGCGAGATTCTTCTTTTCTCAGAAGGTATCAGAGGTATGGTACTTGACCTTAGAGAGAATGAAATCGGTTGTATTCTTTTTGATGATACTGATGCTATTGCAGAGGGCAGCAGAGTTAAGAGAACAGGTAGAAGTGCCGGTATTCCCGTAGGTAATGATTACCTAGGCAGAGTTATCAATCCCCTTGGTCTTGCTATAGACGGCAAGGGTGATATCGAAGCAGAAGGATATCGTGCCATTGAATCTCCTGCACCCGGTATTATAGACAGACAGCCTGTTAACAGACCAATGGAGACAGGTATTTTGTGTATAGACTCTATGTTCCCAATTGGTAGAGGGCAGAGAGAACTTATCATCGGAGACAGACAGACAGGTAAGACAGCAATTGCTCTTGATACCATTGTTAATCAAAAGGGCAAGGATGTTATCTGTATCTATGTATCCATAGGACAGAAGGCCAGCCTTATCTCTCAGATGGTAACCAATCTTAAAAAGCATGGAGCAATGGACTATACAATCATAGTTAATGCATCTGCATCTGATGCAGCTCCCATTCAGTATATTGCTCCTTATTCAGGATGCGCTCTTGCAGAGTTCTTTATGCATCAGGGTAAGGACGTGCTTATCGTATATGATGATTTATCCAAGCATGCGATAGCATATCGTTCACTTAGTTTGTTGCTTGACCGTTCACCCGGACGTGAAGCTTACCCCGGTGACGTATTCTATCTTCACTCAAGATTACTTGAGAGAGCAGCTCACTTAAGTGATGAGTTAGGCGGAGGTTCCATTACAGCACTTCCTATCGTTGAGACACAGGCAGGTGATGTTGCAGCTTATATTCCTACCAACATCATTTCTATCACTGATGGTCAGATATTCCTTGAGAGTGAGCTCTTCTTCGAAGGACAGCGTCCAGCGGTTAACGTAGGTCTCTCAGTATCTCGTGTTGGTGGTGATGCACAGACCAAGGCTATGAAGAAAGCATCAGGTTCACTTCGTCTTGACCTTGCTCAGTACAGAGAAATGGAAGTCTTCACACAGTTCTCATCAGACCTTGATGATGCTACTCAAAAGCAGTTAACATACGGTCACGGTCTTATGTACATACTTAGACAGCCTCAGTATAAGCCCTACTCACAGCATGAGCAGGTAATCTTACTTGTTGCAGCACTTGCTAAGTATTTTATGGATGTACCTGTTAAGCAGATTGCAGAGGAGACAGCAAAGCTTTTGGCTCATTTTGAAACTTTACATGCTGATATCTGCAGCAAGATTGAGTCCACAGGTCTTTTGACTGATGAAGACAAAAAGGCGATTATCAATATTGCCAACGAATACAAGAAAAATCGTTAATCATTATTTACGAGGATAACCTATGTCGAATATGAAGGAGATAAAAGGTCATATTCAGAGCGTTAAGGATACTCAAAAAATCACTAACGCCATGTACCTTATATCCTCCAATAAAATGCGAAAGGCAAAAAAAGAATTAGACCGTACAAGGCCTTATTTTGAAAATGTTGTGCTCAGTATACGACGTATTGTCAAATCGGCTAAAAATGTCGAGAGTCATTACTTTTATCCTGACAATACTACCTATCAGATTGAGGGTACATACGGATACTTGGTAATAACGGCCGATAAGGGTCTTGCAGGTGCATATAATCAGAATGTCATTAAGGAAGCTACCAAGTTAATGACTAAAAAGCACGATAAGCTTTTATTCGTTGTTGGTGAGTACGGAAGAAGATATTTTAATTCCAAAAAGGTTCCCATTGAAAAGACATTCCTCTATACCGCTCAGAATCCTACACTCGCAAGAGCAAGAGAGATATCTGATCTTTTGCTTAATCTATATGATGAGAAAAAGCTCTCTAAGATTTATATAGTATTTACCGATTACGAGAGCGGAATGGAAGCCAAGGTAAAAACATTGAGACTTCTTCCTTTTAACAAGTCGGATTTCAGTAAGGCGAAAGAGATTGATAAGAGAGTAGAAAGGTCAGAAAAAGGATTTTCGTGGCCCAAGGGCGAGATGGAGTTTTATCCTAACGCCAAGGAAGCATTGGAGAATATGATATCAAGTTACGTTACAGGTATCATATACGGTGCTTTGATAGACAGTTTCTGCTCAGAGCAGAATGCGAGAATGACTGCCATGGAGTCAGCCAACCGTAACGCTGAGGAACTTATTGATAAGCTTACGATTGAGTACAATCACACCAGACAGGCACATATTACACAAGAGATTACGGAGATTTCTGCAGGCGCTAGAGCCAAGAGAAAGAAGATGAAATCTCACTAGCCATAAATGGAGGCATATATGGAAGGAAGTATAGTTCAGGTATCAGGTTCTGTTGTAGACGTAAGATTTGATACCGGATTGCCCAAGTTAAGAGAAGCACTTAAGGTAGAAGTAGAAGGCAAGGAACTTGTTATGGAAGTTGCATCACATATTGGCAACTCACTTGTTCGTTGCATCATGCTTGCCGGTAGTGAAGGACTTGCAAGAGGAATGAAAGTTATCGCAACAGGTAACAATATTACTGTTCCTGTAGGTGAGTGCACATTAGGACGTATGTTCAACGTTCTTGGCGAGCCCATAGATGGTAAGGGCGAAGTTGCTGCCGATGCAGAGAGATGGGCTATTCATAGAAAGGCTCCTTCATTTGAGGATCAGAGCCCCGCTATAGAGATACTTGAAACAGGTATCAAGGTTATCGATCTTCTTGAACCCTATCCCAAGGGAGGTAAGATCGGACTTTTCGGTGGTGCCGGTGTAGGTAAGACAGTTCTTATTCAGGAACTTATTCATAACGTAGCTACAGAGCACGGTGGCTATTCCATATTCACAGGTGTAGGCGAGAGATCAAGAGAGGGTAATGACCTCTGGAGAGAGATGCAGGAATCAGGTGTATCAGAGAAGACTGCATTGGTATTCGGTCAGATGAACGAAGCACCCGGTGTACGTATGAGAGTGCCTCTTTCAGGTCTTACCATGGCTGAGTATTTTAGAGATACTCAGAATAAAGATGTGCTTTTATTCATTGATAATATATTCAGATTCGTACAGGCTGGTTCCGAAGTATCAACACTTCTTGGACGTATGCCTTCAGCCGTAGGTTATCAGCCCACACTTGCAGAAGAGATGGGCGCATTGCAGGAAAGAATCGCTTCTACCAAGCGTGGTTCCGTTACATCGGTTCAGGCCGTATATGTACCTGCGGATGACCTTACAGACCCTGCTCCTGCGACAACATTCTCACACCTTGATGCTACTACAGTATTATCAAGAAAGATTGCTGAGCAAGGTATCTATCCCGCTGTAGATCCTCTTGAGTCTACATCGAGAATTCTCGAGCCCGATATCGTGGGTGAAGAGCATTATGAAATAGCAAGAAAGGTTCAGGAGATTTTACAAAAGTATGCTGAACTTCAGGATATCATTGCAATCCTTGGTATGGACGAATTAGCAGAGGAAGATAAGCTTACTGTCCTTCGTGCCAGAAAGGTACAGAGATTCTTATCACAGCCCATGCACGTAGCTGAAAAGTATACAGGTAATGCAGGTGTATTCGTTCCTGTTGCTGAGACTATAAGAGGTTTCAAGGCTATCGTAGAGGGCGAAGTTGACGATCTTCCCGAAGCAGCGTTCTTCAACGTGGGAACTATAGAAGATTGTAAGATTAAGGCAGAGAAGATTAAAAACGGAGAATTATAAGTATGAATGTATTCATGCTCCATATACTCGCTGCCGAGAGGAATTTTTATGAAGGCGAGTGCGAGAGCCTGATAGTTCCGATTACCGATGGTCAATACGGAATTCAGGCCAATCACAAAAACATGGTAGCTGCCATAGTACCAGGTATATTGGAATTCTCCAATCCCGAGGGCGAGAGAGTAACAGCTGCAGTGTCGCAGGGTATTCTTATTGTGGCTGACAATGATGTCAGACTCTTGGTGGATACCATAGAGACACCTGATGAGATAGATGAGAACAGAGCTCGTGCGGCAGCAGATGCAGCCAAAGAAGCCATTCTTCAAAAGAAGAGTATTCAGGAATACAAGACTGCTCAGATGCGAATAGCAAGAGAGATGAACAGACTCAAGCTTAAGGGCAAGGGAAATCAATAAATCATAAATCAGATAATAATTTATTAGATAATTAACCTAAAGTATCTAAGAAATATAATGGGAATAAAAAAGAGGATTGAATTTTCAATCCTCTTTTTCTATATATAAGTTTTTGCTTTTCCTTTGACTATTAAGCTTCTGCATCTACATCATTTCTGATTTCTTCTGCAGTATCTGTAACATCTTCGATAATCTCATCTGCTACGTTGTCGGCTTCTTTCTTGCCCTTCTTTAATCCGTCGAACTTATCCTGAGCTTTTTTCCAAGTGTTCTGAGCAGTCTCTTTTGTCTTGTTAACTGCTTCGTTAGTCTTCTCTTTTATATTGTCGAGATCAACATATGTACGCTTCTTGGTAACAGTACCGTCGTCGTTGATAATCTCTTCTGTCTTAAAAATCTTATCTCTGTTCTGGTATACGTAGTATGCTCCAACAGCTGCTGCTGCAGCACCTAATCCTAAAAGAAATCCCTTTGTACTCTTCTTCATTGCAAAATGCCCTCCTTTGAGTTACATCACGTTTTATTTTACTATGTAAACGGCTAAAAGTAAATAGAAAAGCATTGAAGTTGAATATCAATTATGTTAAGATATTTATCGACTAATTCAGTCAATTTGGGAGTTCTTACTAGATGAATGACAAGTTTTTTGACCTGAAAAAAGAAAAACAGGATAAGATGATAAATGGTGCAATGCAGGTATTTGCATGCAAGGGATATAAAAACGCCAGTACAGACGATATGGTCAAGGTAGCAGGGGTCTCCAAGGGACTCTGGTTCCACTATTTTGTCAACAAGATGGGATTATATTCTTTTGTATCAGATTATTGTGTAAAATACCTCAACATGGAACTTCAGGTTAATCTGATGTCTAAGCCTTCGGATTATTTTGATATTCTCTATATCATTGAGAATACCAAGGTTCAGATTTCCAAGATTTATCCTTTTGCACCGCTTATGATTCAATCCATGTTAGATGAAAAGGATGAAGAAATCATATCTGTTGCCAAGGACATGATTGAGCCTTATAAGGATAAGGTGAGGGAAGCTTTTGAGAACTTTAATGAATCAGAACTTTCATCAGATGTATCCAAAGACATGCTTGATATGACAGTGGGCTATACTCTTAAGGGTATTATGGAAAAGGCCTACAATAACGGCGTCTTTGATGCAGAGAGCTACTTGTCCGAAGTAAAAGCATATTTTGATATGATGAGAAAGATTGTCTATGCGTGAAATTAACCTTAAGAAACTCAGTAACAAGAATGTAGGTCTTATCTGCGTAATACTCGGTGGTATATTTTTCGTAGCCGGAATCGTAGTTTTTATTTTGACTAATTCCGTCAACATGTATTCGCAAAAGACTGAAGCAACAATTGTATCAAGATATAAGATTGAGTCCGAAGACGGAGCAAAAACCATGCTTGAGCTTGCTTATAGAGTTGGCGACGAGATGGTATATACCGCACAGTCTTTCCCCGGTGAGATAGAAGAAGATCAACTCACCATGGATGTATTTTATAACGTCAAGAATCCCAAGGAACTTCTTGATGCGGGTTGGCATATAGAGACAATCGTACCGGTACTTTTCGGTGTATTGATTTTCCTTGTGGGACTTTACTACATGGGTA
>JAEEGK010012363.1_pt1 | contig 19409 bp, 16 predicted proteins | sample 8958771 | NCBI WGS metagenome assembly JAEEGK01 (sample SAMN16246547, study PRJNA631951) | gut metagenome | biome: gut microbiome; feature: rumen; material: SC-attached | host: Bos | place: Iran: Karaj | collected 2018-10
CTTTCATTGCTTATAGCTTTTAATAATTAATAATGTGGCTGTTGTCACCAGCCGAGTGCTCCAATGAAAGATTGCTCCAACAAAAGAAGCACCCGCAAGAACGGACTTTCCGTCTTACGGGTGCAAAATTACGATGTTTTCGTAGGGCGGTTCGTAAACCCTATGTAAACCCTACGATGATTTATTCACATTTTTGTTACTTTGCGATACTTCTGATTTCTATCGTTAGGATTCTCTGGGATAGTCATTTCCAACACGCCCATATCTACTAGTGGTTGGATGTGTCTTTTTTTATTGGCCGAGTGGTTTATAATACCAAGTCGTTCCATTATTTCTTTTGCACTTCTTGGAACTGAGCAGAAATTTACAATATCCTTTTGAGCCTTTGTTAATAAGGGTTTTGAAGGACGAACTTGGTGCTTTACTTGGTTCGTTTCTTGGACATTTTCTTGGACACTTCCTTGGACACTTTCTTGGACACTTTCTTGGACACTTTTTCTACAAAAAACAATCACGAACTCATGCGCCGTTTCATGATTTTCAAACGTCACATCAGGCTTCTCTTCCATCGCACGAATGATACCAGTACCTGCACCAGTATATGGCAGCAAGTAGTTGGCATTGGTAAACAGGAACTCATTTCTTGGCATTGACGTACCCTTCATGATATCCTCCACCATCAGGCCATTAGGCAGTTCGCCAGGGCTATGTATCTCCACCCTGTCATCGAAGATAAAGATGCGTATGGGCGCTTTCCAGTTTAGCGACCTATGTACCAGCGCATTCACAGTAAACTCAACCAGGGCTGCGTATGGAATCTCCAGTTTACCCAATGAGTTGAACTCAGGTTCCACCTGTACATTGCGCAGATTCCTCGTAAAGAAGTTCATGATGGTGTCGTACTGATGCAGCAGACAACCCTCCATATCCTCGTCTCTCACCTTATCGCGAAACACGGTGCCGCCAACAGAGTTACCCACATAACTGATACACTTGGCGGTATAGGCTGGCAGCCATCGCTGCGGATACTTACCAAACAGCAGCACAGCAGCAACCGTCATCTTACCGTCAGGACGAATAAAGCGCAGGTTCCTCAGCAGACCCTCCAGACTAATACCACCCACCACAAAGTGAGCCATCTGTTCCACCGTAAAATCGCGCAGATTCACCTCGCTCACACCGCTCTTCTGCATCACCACTGCGAAACGATTCAGCAGATACTTCTTCAACACCTGCTCGTCCATATCCTTGATGGTGAAGTCCTTTACAGCTGCCTCGTCAGGTGCAAAACTGCCACACTGGCTCATCATCTCAGCCAGTTCAGCATTGTCAAACACCTTGCGCTTGTCTGCACCATTCTTCACCCACACGATGCCCTTGTTGTCGTGATATGGCTTATTCAGACCTTCTTTTATCGTCGCAACCACAATGCTGCCTCCATCTACCTGTGCCGTATCGACATCCAGCAGAATACTGGGTATGACATTTTCTGATGCCATATTGCTCAGCATGTTGGTTGTTTCCTGCACCTCCTGATACGACAAGGGGTTCATCACGCCAGTCTTGTCGTTGATTCCAATCACCAGCTGTCCACCATGCGAATTGCAGAACGCCACCATTTCACAGCCAACATCGTACTTGTCTGTGATGCGCTCTTTAAACTGCACCTTGGTCACCTCGCAATGATCTCTGAGTTTCAGAATATCTTCTTTCGTCATATCTTGCCTGCAAAATTACTCATTTTTTCGTAAATCCTATGTAAACCCTAGGATGATTTTTGTTAATCAAGCCTAACGATTAGGTCTAAATCGAGGGCTTCATTTATCTCCATAATCTGTTGGTACTTCCTTTTCGTATCTGATGCCGTATTGACGTAAAGACCTTCACCAACTTCCTTATACGCCTTAGTATATGTAGGATTCAGATTGGAAGTAACAAGATTGTCGCCACATACGATAATATTTAGGTCTCTGACTCTTTCTGGGCCAGCAAAAATAACGACATCAACCAATGTCTGCATAACCCTTGCGTGGTTAGAAATATGGCCATCAGGGAACTGCACCCAGATTTTTTGTCTCGACGAAAGTTTGAATGGTTGTGTTGATATGGGTGACTCATCCACAATTTCACCACTATCAATTAGAACTTTGTCGATTTTCAAATCCAACCCAAGCGAATTAGAGATATACTGTAGAATCTCACGCTTTTTCTCTGTTGACATATGTGTCATCACATAGCTACCATCGTTAATTTGGTGCTGAGCTCTGCCATATTGCTCAGAAACCTTATCAGATACAAGATCAACTCCTGCCAAAACTATATTCAGTTCTTTCACCAAGTCAGGCGTACACATTTCAATGGTTTTTGCAAATGTCTTGCTTACATTCCTATCCTCGATAACAAAACCATCAGGGAACGTCACTCTTAATATGTGAGATTTCTTTTTACCAGTTTTTACCTCTTCTGGAATTATACCATCTTCATTACATTTATCCCATTCTATGCCATTGAACAGCCGCCCCCAGTCCTTCAACTGCATCTTAGGATACCTGCCGGCATAGAAATCACCAATAATATTATAGCAGGGTGGCAGTGATGGATAGTCTGTGTCCAGATAGGGACGAAGCATTTTCAAAAGCTCAGGATTCATCAACTTAGTGAGATTGCCGTGTTCATCCTCGTATGCTTTCTCCCAATCTTTGGCAAAGTTAACCTGCTCATCAGAACTGTCTTCAGAAACCTCTTCCTCTATCTCGTCCTCAATATCCTCATCTTCTTCATTCTCTTCTGGTTCTTCATATTCAGAGATTTGTGAATGCTGAAGAAAACCAATGTACGATGAGAACACAGCAGGGAATATATTGCCCCACTTCTCTTTAAACTCAACAACATCGTCGAGATTAAAGAATTCCACTACAGCATCGTGATAATCCTCTAATGAATCATGCGCCAAGAATACCTTCCTATGGAGAGATATAAGGTTGCTGTTAAAAAGCCGCTTCAATGCCTGACAAAGTCTTTCCACTTCTGTTGGCAGAACGCCAGCTTTCAATAAGAACTTGGCATACTCATCCAGTTTCTTCGTATTGGTCAACTCTTTATATGCGGCATTTGCTTCGCTTCTGCGCTTAGAACCCATTGCCACATAGTCAGATGTATCAGGAAAAAACTGGTCTAAGTTTGACAGGACATCAACAAGACGGCCATTAGGGAATACCAACACTTCAAGATCATTGTTTAAGACCATTGACTTGATTTCTCCTGTTCTACCAACTTCTTGCTGCAACGAAAGCCTTGAGTAGAGAGAGGGACTGCTGGCCGTTCCTATTCTTTGTTTCACCTGATGCGGATTCCATGTGGCATACACATCATTATCAGAATCATACCCTAGCAAAATAAACATTGCAGGTGATTCCTTTATTTCATTCAGCACATCTACGCCAGTTAGCTGTGCTCTCCATACATCAGGATTCCCAAGATATGCATATGAGAGGTTTTTAATGTAGACGTAACATTCCACACCATTGAAGATGATATGAGCAGGATTCTTCAGCCCGTCATCCAGCCTCTTATATGTACCAGAATCTTTGATGGATTCTTCGAATATCTCTCTTAATACCTTTCCACTTATCTTCGCCATACCTACTTTCTGAATATGCTGTTGAATAATGGGCTATCTGTAACAGAGAATGTAGACTCAGGACTTAGAACGTCAATCACTCCTGTCAAGTCGCTGTTAAAACCAACACTCGAAACTCCTTGCATAATTCCATCCTTGCTGATGCCTGGCACTTCATTGGCATCATAGAATCGAAGGGTGTCTGATGCTTCCACGTAGTCAAAGAACACATTTTCCAATTTGTGCATGTCTGTGCCTATCGTTTCTGCTATGACCTGATATAAGTGCATTCGAGCGTCAATAGAAGTCACTCGCGCACAAATCTTATCATAGGACATTCCTCCATTACCATGACCAGATTCCCTGACGATAATTGATGCTATCAGCAATCTTGAATTACGTGAAGGATTCAACTGATCTAACGAGAAATGGTGCTTGCGTTCTTCGCCAGATGTACTTTTTACCTCCACCTTGTCGCGCCCCAAGGTGAAATCATATTTTGATGTTGGTGATTCATGCCAGGCATTAATGACTGCTTCTGGCACCAAACTACGCTCTATAACTAACAACTCAGCCCACAATCCTTGAATTTGTTTGCGTGGAGGGCAGGACATGGCTGAGAATATTGAAATCAAATTCTCTACCTCTATGGCAATCTCTCGTTTAGACGGCATTTCTGGCAGTCGCTGAAGCATCATCAACACAATGTCGATAAATTCTGATTGCAGGGTCATATCCAAAGAACGAAGCGTAATGACCGTATAGAAGTGAGGTGTCTCAGATTCGTTATCGTCAACGAAGGTACATGACAGATTATACTCTACTGAAAGAATCTCCAGCGTTGTATTCTTGGTTGAAGACGCAGTATCATTCGTACATATAAAGAACTTGGGATAGCCTTCTACAGACACGCCCACTTTATGTAACATGCCTTCCAAAGGAATGACAGTAAACTCTCTTCCTTCAGACTGACCCTCGCGAAGGGCTTTCAATTGTTCAAACAATTCTCTTCTCTGCATAGTCTGTCTCTTTAATCGTTATCGCTCTCTTCCTCATCCTCCTGCAAAGTCTTCTCGCTTTCACAGTAGTTGATTGCCAAATGAACAGGATAATTGATAGCCAATGTATATGCTTCATGAGGGAATCCCAGTTCAGCGCCATCCAAGTAGATATGGTGCAATTGGATTGTAATAGAGTCATCGCCACAGATTTTGCTGTCGCCAGGATAGTTGGTGGAATCGCCAGCAGAACTTGGACCAGCAAACAGGGCTGTATTTCCTGCAAGTCGCAAGGTTGTTTTGTCAAACGAACGTTTACGAATAGGAGCAGCATATGCCATCTGTATGAAATAGACATACTTCAAAGCGTCTGGATTATCAGAACCTGATAGATAGCGCAGGTATCTGATAGTAGCGGCCTTGCGAGCTGCATCCTGATAATTACCAAAGTGGAAAGAGTCTAAGAACTCAATAGCATCTTCAACTGGCAGTGTCATCCACCTATGGGTACGGTCTGCTGTCGTGTATTCATTATGAACAACAAAGTCATTTTCATGCACAGTTAAGAATGCATTAACAACCTTATCATTTGCTTCGATACGCTCTTTGCTCTCAAACGCCTGCATTCCATGCATACCTTTCAACTTGGTGTTGACCACAGAAATAGGCAGCACATTAGAACGTGTTGGCTTTAGGCGTGGTGACAGAAGTATTTTTCGTTCTGCTTGTGCCAGCGTATCACATGATGCCAATGTAGAGCGAAGTTCCTCTTCATGGGTGATGTATTCCATATAGTCAGCGACTGACCATGAGGGCAAGAACACTCTACAAGACTTGATATAATCATCTTTATAACCAAAGAAACGGCATCTTTGCTGGATTGTATCTGCATTGGATGGCCCTTTGGTATATCTTGGCATATAGGTGGTGGCTAACTTCTCAACGGTAAAACCACGATTCAGCATTTCTGCCCCCACGAGAATATGCATACTATAGCGATTCCAGTCAATCTCTGTTTCTGCCTCTGCATCAGTATTGACGAGGTATGTCTTATAATCGTTCAGAACATCTGGTATAAACTTCTTTATTTCATCAAATGACGGCCTTTCATATTCATCATAGAACCCAACTGCCATCTGATACAGATTCTCAAAACGTGTCATCATTTCCTCCTTATCGATTTCTCCATCTGGCTTGCGAAGGAGTTTGCGCCATTTCTTCAGTTCTGCATCAATCCAGTCTTTAAACTTCTTGTTCCACTGCTTCGTATTGTCTGGGTGTACCATCATTGACAGGTATTCCACATCGTCAATACGCAGACACTTAACGACAATAGCAACTGCCAAGATGTGAAGCATCAAAGCGTCCTTTAGCGATTGTGGCATTCGTTTCAGCGGATTCTCTTTCTTGTGAAAAACTTCTGCGTCTGGAATATTAAGAACAAGAGCGCCATTGAACAACTCATGGTTTGGTCCCTTACCAAAATAGAGTTTGCCACCAATATAGCCCTCGCCAGGAGTCAGAAGAGTATGACTCTTTGGCGACAATAGGTCTTGCATGCTTATAAGAATGTTTGCCTGTGGCGTAGCTGTATATTGAATGTACGTGTTGCCAGGCAGCACAGCTCTCATCTTCAGGATAGATTCATAGGTCTTCGATTGCTGTTCTTCTTCTGTTAATCCATCAGCATCCCTCTTGCTATTCTTGCGACCATAGCTGTTAAGCGAAGCCTGATCTGCTTCATCGTCAATGATTAGGACTGTTTCGCCCTCCATTGCATCCTTGAAATCAGGGTCTGTAAATATCTGAACCAACTTATCAATATGCTTCCAATGCTTCAAGATGGGGATAAGAATAATAGGATGGCTCGATAAGAATAGATGACCTGCAATTTGCTCAGTTTCATCAGGATTGGGGTCTTTGTGCAGACGATAAAAGTCTTTGTTTTGACCATTCTTTCCTATCAAGTCTTTCTCAAGTCGTTGGGCTGTCTGGTTTAACAAGTTATTCTTCGTACCAGCCAAATAGATGACTACGCGATAGCCATTGTCGAGTGCCAATGCTGTTAAGCCAGTAAACGACATGGTTTTTCCACTTTGCACATAACCAACCACAAGATGTGTGGTTTCAGGATTCTGCGTAGCATTATGGGGATTGCAATGCGAAAGAATATGCATCGTCTCTTCACGCAGATTAGCAGCACCAAGTGTGGTAATACCTTTGCGTTTATAGCTGCCATCAGGTTTCACGCCTTGCTTCTGTGACTCAACAAAGGCATTGAAATGATCTCCCATCTGAACCTCGTTAAGCACAGAGGGCTGGTTGCTACCATTTGGAGTAGTTGTATTGTTGATGATAATCTTCTGCATAGTCCTTATACCTTTGTTTTGAGAATTAACTGATTGAAGTTTTCAAGCATTTCGCCAGTAGAGTCATTGCCTTTCTTTTGAGCAATGTATTTTGCAATAGCTATTGTTTTTATTAATGCAATCATTGCAGGTGTGGGATTGCCAAACTGACTAAAATATGCATGATGCGTATTAATGTTGCAAATAATAGTGTTCTCAGCATCCTTTTCTAATGCAATCCATACCAAATCTTTACCAGAGTCAACAAACTGTACTTTCAGCGTATATTGCACCCCATTAATGACATACGTATCGTTATACTGGTCTATAACTGTTGGCTCAGTTGGGAACAACGAAGTAACTTCAATTGTGGGTGTAGGCTGTGGCTGAGTCGTAAACTCAATCTTTTCATTTTTCTCTCTCGAAGTATTGTGACCTCTCACAATCTTCTTCACAAACTTAACCCTCTCGTCTTCACGATAATTTTCAGCCTGAGTATAGAGGTCGAAGTCTTTGGTATGGATTTCGCTCTTCAAAGCCTCCATGAGCATTTCAAGATTCTCACGATCCTGAATGTCATTTTTGTTGAAAGCTACATCAAAACCTTCCAACTCCAATTCGCCAAACATACGCTTATAGCGTGGACTACCTACGTTGCCAAATAAAACTTTGGGCAAATATCGACCATCTGTTTCTGCACCAACAACGACTCTGCCTCTGCGAAGAAGAGCCAGACCGTTCTTGTTATTTTGCATGTTTTTTAGAAGTGCGATGAATCCTTTTGCACGATATGGCCCAAACTTAAAATCAATATCTTTATGCCAATACATCTTCTCACCTTCTGGCTGCCCTGCCTTCTTATGGAAAGCTGCTGTCAGAATTAATGGGTCTTGGAAAGTAAGTTTGGTATCGTTGACGATAAGATCTATTTCATCTACTCTAAGATACTTGCGATAGATGCTTGCCAACTCGTCTTTTATCTTTTGCAGGCTTTTGAGAGAGGGAACATTCTTAGTCGCTGATGTAATTGTGACGAGGGTGAAGTGGCTGTTGGCTTCTGCTTCCTTTTGTGTTACAGGCAGGGATTTCAGTTCGTTGGCCATCACACTATTCAAATCGAAGAGAATCTTTCTTGATACGCCTTCGCCAATAGCTGTACTTTCAACGCTCCATTCTTCACCCAACCATAAGGCAGCGGTTTTCATACCCATGCCAAACTCATTTAGTCCTGTATTGTCATCTGGAGTATGAGCCAATTTGAACGCTTTGGCAAAATTATCCTTGCCTATGCCGCCTGCATTATCCCTGATACAGATTTTTGAAGCACGATTGTCATCTGCTGCATCCCACTCGAAAGTAATCTCCACTTTCAGTTTGTAGTCAGGGTCTTGCGCTAGCAGTTCGTCCTTGTTGTCAATATATGATTGGATAGCATTGTCAACAAACTCAGCCAGCACATGTGATGGTGTGTTGGTGATGTCAGAAATACGGCCATACATGTTTGCTCCTATCGTAATATCAACAGTAGCGATGCTGGTTTCTTGACTTGTTGCCAAAATATCTTCTTCTTTCATTCTTCTATTATCAGGTTCTTAGCGATATGTTTCACGATTGTCACATTAACGGCATTGCCTAATGCCTCAAAAGAGCGGGGCACAGATAGTGCAAAGGACTCATCTTCAAATCTCAATTTCTTCATGCCTTGCAGTTTGGCTGCTTCCCAACGTGTCATGTATCGACCATGGTCAGGCTCGCCTGGTTGCAGCGTTTCTATTGGCAGTTTCACCCAAGGGAATATTGGGATTTGGGTTCCAACCAAATTCAGAGCAGGTGAGAATGTTGGCAATTTCACACGGATGCCAGAAGCTCTGAACTGGATTATCTTATCTACTAATGTCGTTGTGGCATCATCACCACAATTCCACTCTAACTTCAGATGGCTATTCTCGTAATGTCTGACCCTGTCAATCCAAGGATCAAGCCATTCTCTGTTTTCTTGATAGAAAGCACGATTTCGCCTGATATAGCTGATTTTCCATTCTGGGAATTTCTCTGTCTTGTTAGTTCGTGCATAGACTGGCAGACATTCCAGACATGCTGCTTTTGTTGCTCCGCTTATTTCTTTGCCAAGATGGCCAAGTTTACCACTTAGCTGATTAAGCGTCTGGAAAGCAGGTGCCTTGTCAATATAGTCATAGTTTGCACCAAACTCCATTGCCCAAATGGGGAAACGTGGTATCTTCTGCCCATGAGCAACCGTTTGGTCAATGAACTCCTGCCATATAGCCAATTGTTCGCGGGTATCAGCCTTTAACTTGATGTAGTCTGGGTCGGCTTCATCAATAATCTGTTTGATATTACTGTTCTTTTTCCTTGGCGGCTCAGGGAATTTGAAATAACTGAGGTCGCCATCGTGACGGTATCTACAAACGATGTATATACGGCGACGATGTTGGGGAATACCCCACTGATGGGGTGAAAGGATTGCTGGTTCAGCCACATCATATTCTAAATCATCCAACATCGCTTTAATCGTTCTCCATGTGTTACCTCCATCATGCCCTTTGAGATTCGAGACGTTTTCAAGAAAAACGTATTGCGGATGGTGATAATCCAGAATCTTACAGATATACGTAAACAGATTACCCCTGTCTTTCTCGTCATTAAAACCTTGCCGTTTACCTGCTTGGCTGAAAGGTTGACATGGGAAACCTGCACAAAGGATGTCATGTGGTGGTATATCCTCTGGTCTTATCTTTGTAATATCTCCTTCTATCCGTGTGCCAGGAAAGTTTACGTGATAGAGTTTGCGCAAATCCTCACGCAATTCAGAGGCAAAGACGCACTCATGTCCCAACTCACTTAGGGCAAAGTGGAAACCTCCCAATCCGGCAAATAGATCTATGAATCTAAGTGGCATATGTAGTTCTATCTGATAGTTTCTAATACTTTTGCTTGCAAAAGTAGTCAAAAATTCCATGAAAAAAGAGCTTTATCAGGAAAAAGTGACTATTTGCTATTGAAAATGCTCGTCATACATTGTAACATGTCGTTGAATATCTTCTGATGCTTATCTAACGCTGTGCTATCTGACAGCGAGCGAGAGAGATCCTTGTCATAGGATGTTAAATCGATATTGAGAGCCTTACCTATGGTGGCAAATACTATCTTCTTTTGAATCTTGTTGCCTGCTTCATCAGTAAAGAAGCCCAACTCATAGAGAACATTGACAATGCGAATCAAGTCAAGTTTTGTTCCTTTGCGTGAATTCAGATACACCTTGCTCTTCTCCAGCAACATGTCCTCTTGTTTAACGACGGTTTGCTGTAGGGGCAGGATAATCTTTTCGATTTCTTTTCTGCAACGAGCCAATTGCTCATCTTCATGTTCGTACTCGTCTATTAACGTGATGACATATTCTAGAATCCAATACTTCTGGTTATCATCTACAAATTGAAGTGTGCGCAGATAGCTGCGAGCACCTGACACGCTTTGCTTGTGCAGTCGCAGTTGATCATATATCTCGAAAGCATTGTTGAAATAATGGAGCATAGTCTGGTCTTCGTCAGCCATGTAGCCGCCTGATGTCAAACGGTCATATTGCTGATAGTTCAGATCATCATTCAGATAATCATCGAGATTGGTCTTGGGGTAGTCATCACGATAGCGAACAATGGCATCGCGAATTTTACCCTCATCAGGCAGACAGTCTATAGGATTGTGCTTACGCTTTGAGTTCTGTTCTGTACCAAGTAGAAAGTAGAGGTAACCAAAGGATTCATCCTCAGCAATCACATGGAACAATTGTTCGCGTACTTCTGCTGAAATCTCTACTGGTAATTCATCTGCTATTTCCTCCAGTACAGGCTTCTCTTTCTGCATGGCATTGCCCTGCTCGTAGAGCTCCATTCTCAGAAGATAATCACGACGGCGAATATCAGCAGAAAGCCTGTGATTAAAGTACTCGTCTGTTGCCTGCTTATCCAGTCTCAACGGTGTGAGGTCAGCCAAGACCTGACTGACCTCGGCTAAATGGGCGATGTTATCTGAATTCTGTGCGATGTATTCTTTTGCTCTCATTTCTTATCAATCAATTCTCCAAATGTTGTGATATAGGGCGCAAAGCGCTCTTTAATAATTATCTTTTTCTTGTCGATGCCTACTTCTTTCAGTTTATATTTGGCTGAAGCATCAAAACCAACGCCAATGTAAGTTTCGCCAGAAGGCTGAAAGCCTAGGCGTTCTATGTAATCTTTGCCATAGTAACGCGGCTCGATGTCTGTCATTTCATACAGTTGCATCCTGTCGTTAGAATGAAGCAGCAGTAATCTGGGCAGTGGCATCAAATCTTCGATGCTCATGGCACCTTTGCGACCATCAGCTCTGACGTAATAGAAACCTTGGTGGGTAATAATCTTCCAATGAGGATAGCCCTTGTAGAAACCAACTAACACACGATCCGCAGGCTTGATGTCGCCACGTTGCTGTTTGCGCTCAGAGGTGGCTTTCTCGATAGCCTCTTTGATAGAAGTTGCCAGAATCTCTGCCATCCTTACAGGCACAGCATTGCCTATCATCTTGTATGCATCAATGATGTTGGGGCAATCTATCTCAAAGTTATCAGGGAAGGTTTGTATTCTGGCACATTCGCGGACAGTCAAACGCCTGTATTCACGATACTTTCCCTTGATAAACGACCAATCTTCGTGAGCATTGTAAATCATGCTTGGCGAGGATGGATGCAAGGGTATGTTGTAACCTGTTGCGTGTATAGTAAATGATGGTTTATCCCAATTGCGGCGGCGATTGCCGCGATAATAATGTGGCCCAAACTTGCCGCTATAATAAGAGTCACTATCAGTCATCACCTCATTTTCTTCACATGGAATGGGGGTAGCAGTAATGTCACCAATAGCATCCTTTAGCGTCAATGGCTTATTAGATGAAGGCTGAGGGAAATGGTAGTCAATTCCCAAGTCGTGACGGAAACCAATTAGGAACACACGTTCACGATTCTGAGGAACCTCATAGTCAACAGCGTCGAGCAAGCGATATTTCACATCATAGCCAATCTCGTCCAGTTCAGCAAGGAAGTTTTCAAAAACATCCTTGAATTTCTCATCAAGCAATCCCTTAACATTCTCAATCACAAAGAACTTGGGCATCTTTGCCCTAATCATGCCAATATAGGTGAGAAACAACTGGCCTCGCTTATCATCAAGTCCCTGTTGCTTGCCAGCCACACTCCAAGACTGACAAGGAGGACCACCAATGAAGCCATCACAATCTGGCACATCTTTGGGGTCAACCAAGTTTATGTCACTTTTGCAGAGAATGGTTGAAGGATGGTTCTTTTCGTAAGTGGCGTGGACGCTTGGCTCAAACTCATTTGCCCACACCACCTTATAACCAGCCTTTTCAAATCCAAGGTCAAGACCTCCGCAACCAGCGAAGAAAGAAACTACTTTCATGCCGTTTCCTTACCAGCTGAAATCATCCACTCTGGCCATTCCTCTTCCATGTACTGCTCATAGGGAATGGCCATCATATAAGGATCGTCTGGGTCTTCATCATTGAAGTCAATGAAATGGCCATCCTCAGCACTGAGGAATCCCACTTTGTCGCCTTGCGCCACCATAATAAAGTCAGAGCCTTTATCCCAATCGATGCTATCGTAGACAGGCGGCACCAACACGTCATTCTCAGGATGATGCAGTCCGTACTTTCCATCAATGACGAACACCTCTATGCCATTCCACGTGGCCACCACTTGTGATTTATCGTATGTTACTTCGTTCATAAATATTCCATCAATACAATTAGGCTACAAATTTACGAATTTACTTCGAGATATTTCACAACATAGCACATTTTTACACATTATTAAATAAAAGGGACAAATTTGTAGTCCGTATTATCAGATTTTCTGAGCACTCCTATTTGTTTAATAATGTATTTTCGGTAGTCAAAACTACCGATTTGTACCCACAACGCATTTACACCATTACTTGGTTCGTTACTTGGTGCTCAATTTAGATATGAGACAGGGCCTCCTTACCATACGGTGGCATCGCTGAGGGCGTAAACACGCTCACTGATGAAGTCTGGGTATTTGGGCGTTAACTCTTCAGCGCTCTTGCTCTGACAAGCGTCCCATAAGGCCGAGCGGAAGCCTGCAATGACGCAGAGAAAGGAGGGAAAGGGATATACATTATAAACCCTACTTTATAGCCGTCCCTTTATCAAATGGACTCAAAATCTGAGAAATAACCAAATAATAGCGTAAAAAGTCAACCTTTTCAGGAACAGAGTCAACGTTCTTAGGAATAGAGACAATCTTTTCAGTATAACAAGTCAAATAATTCCAACCCAATTGTCTTACACGCAGTTACACAGTTACGCAGTTACGCAGTTGCATAAGGTGTAACTGGGCTGTGACTTTGGGGAGAAAGAAATATTTATATTATTTATATAATATATTATATAAATAATATAATATAAATATCCATTAGAAAATGACGCTCGAGCTCTGCTCGCTTCGCTCGTCGAAGAACTTTGCCGACAGTAAATGAAACTGCGTAACTGTGTAACTGCGTAACACCGTGAACGCAGTAATTCTGCTTTCTTTACATTTTAACATTTCAAATAAATCTGAGATAAATGAAAGAAAGGCTTGTTTTGCATCTGGATTTTTAGTACCTTTGCATCGTCAATGAAGATAAAAATCTGCGGCCCCACGAGAGAAATTTTTCTCGCCCACGGGAGAGATAAAAAGAACGAGTGAACTGGCGCGGATGACCTTCGGATTTGATAAGGAAGATGGAAGACGGAAGATGGAAGAGGTAAGATGTAGGCGCCACAGCGAGCCAAAAAATCTTGACACAATGCCCCGTTAGGCCTGAACCTTTAGTATAGAACCATGTAAAAACACAAGACAGTTATGGCACTGAAAGTAAAAGCTAAGGAACAGTATCAGAACATCGGCAAGTATGCTGGTAAGTATCGTTACGTGATGATGCCGGAGCTCTACACGGCTCTGACTCAGGACAAGGTGATCAAGGAGGCTGCTCTGCGCAGCGGCGTGAGCAAGGGAGTGATGCAGGCTTGCTGGGATGCAGCCGGTGAGGTGATCAAGGCGTGGGCCACTGAGGGTCACAGCGTGGCTCTGCCCGGTCTGGGAACCATGCGCTTCGGCCTGCGTGCCAAGTCGGTGGCAAGCGTCAACGACGTGCGAGCATCGCTCATCACCAGCCGCCGCATCATCTTCACCCCTGATGTTGACCTGAAGGACGAGCTGAAGAGCACCGCCGTGCAGATTACCTGCTACGACCGTGACGGCAAGGAGGTGAAGCGCGTGACCAGCGATGACGACGGAAACGTTGAAGACAACGAGAGCGGCCTCACCCCCAGCCCCTCTCCAACGGGCGAGGGGAGTGGAAACTCAGGAGGCGGTAATTCCGGAGGCGGAAACGGCGACGATGAGCCGAACGAGAACTGATGTCTGAAGTAAGATGTAAGAAGTAAGATGTAGCTTATGAAGACTAATCGTATTGTTGAGGTAGCGGTGAAGGTTGTAGTAGCCGCCCTCACAGCCTTCCTAACGGCCATCACAACGACGTCATGCATGGGGCATGGGCCGATAGTGATGTAAGAAGTCTGAACTCTGAAGCTGAGGGCTAATGTAAGAGAGAACGAGAGTGCATCAAAAATGATGCGCCCTCGTTGCTTTTTCAATAATATCACGTCGACAATTATTTGTCGATGATTGTCAGTGATATCTCTTTAGAAAGTCCACTTGGCAGCTAACGTCGGGATAGCGTAGAACTTATGGCTGTTGCCATCGTTGTCGAAGACGAAGTTGTTGCTGATTTCGACCTCAGCACCCAAGCTGACGTTCACGTCGTCCATACCCTTCAGCTTATTGAGATTAAACCAGAACTGGGGTTCGCTCAGCACGATGAGTTTGCCACAGACATCCTTATCGTACCATACATCTACGAAACCAGAGAAAGTGCAAAGCCCGTTAGCAAACGTGTCGCCCCACACACCCGTCAGCTGGAAGCCATTGAAGGCACCGCGATTAGTCCCTTTGAAATAATACTTGTAGAGGGTCTGCAGGGAAAGCGTCTTCGAGAAATCGCCGCTGGCCCAGTTCCATGCAAAACCACCCAGGAAAGCATGTTGGAAGCGGTTGCCAATGCCTGTATGCTCGATGGTTGTAGCACCACCGTTATACTCGACATGAAGGGCAAAAGGAGTCTGCTTGCCCAGTTTGAATTCGCGGGTTATCTCCCAATAGGCACCAGCAGCTCCATCCGTGAAATAGTCGATATCGGTAAACATAAACGTGCTACCCCACTTGTCGGGCTTAAACATTTCTACGGTCGTGGTGACATTAGGACGTCCAGACAGGCCTTCATACAGTGAGTGTCCCAAATCGTAGTGCAACTGTATGTTTTGGGCCTGTGTGCCCAAGGCTACTACAGCCAACAGGGCAGAAATAACAATCTTTTTCATATTCTCAATTTCCAAATTATTAATTATCATTATCAATTATCCATTCTCTTCAACGTCTCTATCATGATACGTGCTGCCTCGTCGGGGGCGTGGCTGTCGCCTAAGATACGATGCACCTCGTCATAGTCGCTGAGCATTGGTGTGCGTCCAGCACCACCAGGCAGGATAGTTTCCAACTCACGACGGATATTGGCCACACTGAACGTCTCAGCGACAAGTTCGCGAACCACTTCGCGGTTGGCAATGAGGTTGACCAGCGATACATATTTAACCTTGATAAAGTGGCGTTTGAGAAAGCCTATCAAACGAGGCAGTGGTGTTTCATAGCACACGACCTGAGGCACACGGAACATACAGGTCTCAAGTGTGGCAGTACCGCTGGTAACAAGGGCGGCAGTAGCTTTGGCTAACAGGGGGTAGGTCTCGTTCATAACCAGACGTACATGACTGCCAGCGATGAACTGCTGGTAATAGTCGGGGGTAATGCTGGGTGCACCAGCCAATACGATGTCGTACTGTGAAGCCAAATGCTTGGTAGCCTCCATCATGGCAGGCAGATTATCCTTGATTTCCTGCTGACGCGAACCAGCCAAGAGGGCTATAAGCCTCCTCCTATCCCCCTCCAAGTAGAGGGGGGACTCCGATGCGCAGCCTTCTCCCCTCCCTACTTGGGGAGGGGGCGGGGGAGAGGCTAAATATTCCCTCACTTCCTGAGCCGTGGGATTGCCCACATAATGGATGGGATAGTGGTGCTTTTTCTCGAAAAAGTCGACTTCGAAAGGCAGGATAGAAAAAAGCTCGTCAATGTCGCGCTTGATATTCTTGATGCGGTACTCCTTCCAAGCCCAAATCTTTGGCGAGATATAATAATACACAGGACATAACGCATTGGCCTTCACATATTTGGCTATCTTCAAATTGAAGCCCGGATAATCGACAAGGATGACGACATCGGGTTGCCATTGGGTAATATCTTGCTTACACATCTTCATATTCTTGAGGATGGTACGAAGGTGCAACAGTACTGGAATAAAGCCCATGTAGGCCAACTCGCGATAGTGACGGACACGCGTGCCTCCGACGGCAGTCATCAGGTCGCCCCCGAAGAAACGGAACTGAGCCTCAGCGTCGCGTTGCTTCAAAGCTTGCATCAGGTGTGAGGCATGCAGGTCGCCACTGGCTTCGCCAGCTATCAGGTAATACTTCATGGGAGATTAAAAATTAAATTCGCTTCGCTCAGAAACATTAAAAATTAAAAATTAAAGATTAAAGATTAAAGATTAAACATTAAACATTAAACATTAAACATTAAACATTTGAGTTCGTCCATTGCCTCATAGGCTGTCACGTCGATACGGGTGGGCGTGATGGCCACATAGCCATGATCCAGTGCCCAACGATCGGTATCCGTAGCCTCAGGTTCATCATTCTGATAGTGGCCCACCATCCACCAGTAGTCGTAGCCACGCGGATGATGACAGCGTGAGGTCTCATTGTACCACGACCCCAACGACATACGGCAGACCTTCATACCCTTGTAGGTCTGAGGTCTGAGGTCTGAGGCCTGAAGTTCCAAAAGCGGGAAGTTCACGTTCAGACAGACGCCCCGAGGCAGTCCATGCTTCAAAACGTGCCTGGTAATCGTCTCGATATAAGGGCGTAACGGTTCGAAGTCGGCATCGGCACGATAGTCACACAACGAATAAGCCACCGAAGGAATATACTTCATGCAGCCTTCGAGCGTGACACCCATCGTACCACTGTAATGGGTATTCACTGAGGCATTGTCGCCATGATTGATACCGCCAATCACCATATCGGGCTTGCGAGGACAGAGATTAGCCAGCGCCATCTTGACACAATCGACAGGGGTACCGTTGCACGACCACACCTCTACCCCATCCTCCTTGCGACACTGAGTCAGCGTCAGCGGCGTAGTGGCTGAGAAAGCGCAGGCCTGTCCACTGCGTGGTCCGTCAGGTGCACACACAAGGACGTCAGCTAATGTCCGTACCATTTCTATTAAGTCGTTAATGCCCTTGGCCTGATAGCCATCATCGTTGGATATCAATATCAGCGGTCTTTTCATGCTGCAAAGGTACAAATTAAAGATTAAAATCTTCCAAATTTAACATTTTTAGGCAGAAAAATCATTAAAACTTTCTTTTTTCATCTTTTATCTTTAATCTTTTTTGTACCTTTGCAGCCTATTATATATATACGAACGTAGAAATATGGGAAAGATTATTGCTTTGGCCAATCAGAAAGGTGGCGTAGGAAAGACTACGACGACTATCAATTTGGCCGCATCGCTGGCAACGTTGGAAAAGACCGTTCTGGTGGTTGATGCCGACCCACAGGCAAACGCCTCAAGTGGTTTGGGTGTGAACCTTCAGGAGGTGGACTGTTCGCTGTACGAGTGTCTGATAGACCACGCTGACGTGCGCGATGCTATCTACACAACAGATATTGAGGGACTGGATATCATCCCCAGCCATATTGACTTAGTTGGTGCAGAGATAGAGATGCTGAACATGGAGAATCGTGAGCGCATGATTGCCAAAATACTGGCTCCCCTGCGCGAAGAGTACGACTATATCCTGATAGACTGTTCGCCCTCACTGGGACTGATTACCGTAAATTCGCTGACAGCGGCCGATTCGATTATCATACCTGTGCAGTGTGAATATTTTGCATTGGAGGGTATCTCGAAACTGCTGAACACCATTAAGATCATTAAGCAGAAGCTGAATCCGAAACTGGAGATTGAGGGTTTTCTGCTGACGATGTACGACTCTCGTCTGCGTCTGGCCAACCAGATTTTCGACGAGGTGAAGCGTCATTTCCAGGAATTGGTATTCAAGACCGTGATACAGCGTAATGTGAAGCTCTCCGAGAGCCCCAGTCATGGTCTGCCAGTCATCTTGTATGACGCAGACTCGACAGGTTCGAAGAACCACTTGGCACTGGCAAAGGAAATTATTAACAAGAATAGCTAACGGAAGAAGTTAGAGAAGAATGGCAGTAAAGAAGAAATTTTCGACAAGTGTATTGGGACGCGGACTGGACGACATCGGAACTGGTCGCGGACTGGATGCACTGATAGATACCACCGCTGAGGTAAAGACGGAAGGGTCGTCGAACCTGAACGAGGTGGAGATAAGCTTGATAGACCCCAACCCCAATCAGCCCCGTCGCGAGTTCGACCAGGAGGCTTTGCAGGAGTTGGCAAATAGCATCCGTGAGTTGGGCATCATACAGCCCATTACGCTGCGTAAGGTGGCTAACCGTTACCAGATCATTGCAGGTGAGCGTCGCTGGCGCGCCTCGCAACTGGCTGGTCTGCAAAAGATTCCCGCCTACATTGTCAGTGTAGAGGATCAGGGTGTGATGGAAATGGCACTGGTAGAAAACATCCAGCGCGAAGACCTGAATGCCATCGAGATAGCATTGGCCTATCAGCATTTGGCTGAAGCCACAGGCATGACGCAGGCAAAGATATCCGACCGTGTCGGCAAGAGCCGTGCGGCAGTCACCAACTATCTGCGACTGCTGAAGTTGCCTGCCCAAGTGCAGATGGCACTGAAGAACCATGAGATTGAGATGGGACACGCCCGTGCGCTGTTGGCTATTGACAGTCCTTCGCAACAAATCAAGCTCTTCCGTGAGGTTCAACAGCAGCAGCTATCTGTACGAAAGGTCGAAGAGTTAGTGCAAGCCCTGAAGAACGGCGACGACGTGAAGACGGCGCGCGGCAAGATAGCCTCAAAGAGCCAGTTGCCTGAGGAGTTCAACATTCTCAAGGACCGTCTGGCACAGTTCTTCCAGACGAAGGTTCAGATGACCTGTTCACCCAAAGGCAAAGGCAAGATTACCCTCCAGTTTGACAACGAGGAACAGCTGGAACGAATCATGAACATATTAGAT
>JAEEGK010012364.1_pt1 | contig 19408 bp, 17 predicted proteins | sample 8958771 | NCBI WGS metagenome assembly JAEEGK01 (sample SAMN16246547, study PRJNA631951) | gut metagenome | biome: gut microbiome; feature: rumen; material: SC-attached | host: Bos | place: Iran: Karaj | collected 2018-10
TCTCGCGGATTAGTGCCTTGGCCGCATCGTCCTGATGCGTGAAATACGCCCTGAACCCAGGGCAGAAGTTGATATGCCAGCGCCACAACCGCCCCAAGACGGACTTGGGATCACGGTCGTAATGCGCGCGAAGGCGGCAGGTGGCGCAGGGGTAGGTGGGGGTGGGCATATAGGTGTAAAGAGATAAATGGTTTTGTGTATTCTTAGTATCGAGCACTACAACTAGCTATCAATAAGATAATATTCTTGCAACAAAGCTTTCTGCTCTTTTAGGATTGTTTCGATGCAAGCTTGAATACCTGGGGTGCAACCAACTATGCCCCAATACTTTTTCTGATTTTGAAAAATTGAAGCGCTGCCGTTACGAATGTCTTTACTGAAGGTCGGTGGAATCATAAAAGCATCTGGGCCAAATTGACTAGCGTATTCGGTTTGGAAGATATTAATGCCTGCGAGGTCAAGATCGCCGAAATAATACTTCTTCCGAACAGGCCATGAGCCATAGGCAAGTCTTGCTTGTTTTGAAGCAGGCCAACGGCAGATAATAAGGGCGGGCTCTTTTCCTATAGGGAAAAGATTCATCCAACTTATGTTTTGGAAGCACTCATAGTTTTCTACGACCCACAAGGACAACTCTTCAAAACGCGCAACAAGCAATTCTGGTTTTTCTACCAACACCGGAGAATCGGGACCAATAAGTATGCTTTGCCCATTATATGTAATACTTAACGGGAAATTTGCCTTTATGAAAAAACCTCTCCAAAGATTTCTCTTGGCCAGATGATCCCTCCCATAACGGGCTATCTCTTCAGATGGTTTCAATCCTTTTGCAACAGACTCGAAGGACGCCAAGCAACCTTCCAAATCTTTTAGCCTCTCATCATAGTCTCCGCAACAAAATCGAAGCCCCTCCTCGTGCACCAGAACAAGCTTGGAACGGCTCTTAGTAATACGTTCTATTCTGATGCATCCTGAAGAGATAAGCCTATTAGCGAGTTCTTTATCTGGAAGATCCCGCGATTTAATCTCTCCTAAATCGAGAAGATTCAGAAGAGCTTTAACAGTAGTTCTAGAGATTCTACTCATCGGTCTTTGGAATCAACTTGAGTTCTTTTATCAGCTTGCCACTTCGGTGGTGAGTGCGCTTGTCATAATTTAGACTGTATCCGTACTTGACATCGCCTTTCTCATTGCTAGCATACGGTTCGGCAGAGAAAAGACGCACATTAAACTTGGCGCACATGTTGACTATAGTCTTCTTGTTCCATGGATCGATGCGCCCGAATTCATCGACAAATACATGGATTGCATTGCGGTCCTTGTTTCCAGGAGAGTCAGCACGGAGGGCTTCACCAACGAAGCCGATGGTGAGAACCGCCTTGACTGTGAGGCCTGTTCCGGTACTTCCAATCTGATTGACATTCTTAAGACGAAGCTCGGGTTTGTTCTCTTCCTTAATGCAAGTGTAGAGAGTGAAAAAATCTTCCGGAGGAATTGCGGGATACTTATAGTCCTTAATCTCCTTAGCGAACTCGCTCATTCGGTCGATGAGACGTCTGCGAATACTCTCTGAGACATTCTCAAGCATGAACAAATTCGTATCAACACCTTCGGACACATCCACCTGATTTACGTCAATGCCGTTAATGTCCAGATAGTTCTTAATGTCCAAGGCTATTTCTACCAGTTTATTTTCAGACCCCTTCTCAACTTCGAAGCGAATATTGCTGATGGAATGCGCATCATTGTGAGTGTTAATAAAGGTCTGAATATGACGGACAGTGTCCTCAATACTAGACAGTTCGGAAGCCCTTTCCGCTATCTTATAGATAATCCTTAGATATTGGTTCCAGCTCTGCCGCCAGTTATTAAGGAATTGGTTAATGGATTGATCGCTATTTGCGTCATTTCTATGGGAGACAATCCTGCAAATTCGAAGGATATCATCGTCTGTTTTTTGGGAATCCGTAGGCTTGATGGAGAATTCGAAGAAATCCTTTGGCGAGAGCATTCCCTGAAGTATCTGACAATTTGAGCTCATAGACCTAAGGGTGTTAATTCTCTTCTCATGAAGAATTCTCCAGTCGGTGAAATAATCACTCAGCCCCTTGAGGTTCTCTTCGGGGATACGGAATACTTCGGCTTTATCTATTTGCTCGTTAAGAGAGGCCAATTCTAAACCGATTTCACGGGACAGAGTATCAACATATTCGTCTTTATGTTTAATCTCGTTATTTAAACCGCGATAAAGCTTCTCCTGCTCAGTGCGCTTACTCACTAGTCCGTTACGAGCTTGCTCCTGTGCGTCAATATCTTCATTCTCTGTTTTTGTTTTCTTAGCATCATCTATTTCTTGCGACCTTAAAACATTCTGGATTAACTCCAAATTCTGAAACTCTTCACGAATCCTTTTCTGGTTGGAGATGACATCCTTGTTAGAGAACAGGTAATCATACCTCTCCGTAACACCTTTTAGCTCATTACGCTTGTTTTCAAGCAAGGTAATATTAATTCCATTGGATTCAAGCACTGCCTTGATTTGCCCATCAATGCTGTCAATTCTTTTGTCGAACGTAGATTGTTCTAATTCTTCTTGCTGCTGCAGTGCGGAGAGTCTTTCTAAATATCCATTATGAATACTTTTAATTTCTGAGGCATATCCTTCAGAGAGCCTGACCGTTTCCTGCTGAAGTTCAGACGAGTAAGCATTCTTCTTTTCTTCGAACAGAGCCCGTTCCTTTTTTAAAGCCTCAACTTCTTTCAGATAATCTTCTTTAGTTAGACTCTTGATCCCGAAAACTTCGCGACAGATGAAAGCAAAAACTAATTTGAAGAATCTGCCTATAACAGTCTTACTAAGATTCCCCAAGAATGAAAGGTCGTTGGATTTGGTAAACTGGTCGGCTATAGTATCGTTATCGGAGAACTTCCCTACAACGTGCTCAAGAAGGGAAAGACGCTTTTCCTCATCTTTTAGGATAGCTTCTTTTGTTTCCAGATTTGCACGTTTTTCACTAAGGTTATTCGCAGCTTCCTCTGCCGAATGCTCTTTCTTTCGTTCAAGCTCTTTGAGGGCATCATCAGCTATACGTTCGGACTCAATCGCAAGTTTCTGCTGCTTGAAAGAGCTTTGGGATTCAGTATGCTTATTAATAAGAATTATCCGGTTTTGCTGCAATTCATTGGTGAAGACCTCCGCGCTTGATTGCATTGCTTGAATCTCTTTGTCTAGTGCAGCCTTTTTCTCAGAAATTTCCTGAATATGTTCCCATTCATTAATATCATTGGAGATTCTTTGCCAGTCGTCGGGAGAATAACGGTTATATGCATCTGTTACCGACTGAATCTTTTCTTTCAATCCTCCAATTTTCTCCGACCGCTGTTTGCTCGCAACGGCATAAGATGCTTTCAGCGTATCTATCTCATCGTCCTTCTCTTTAATCTGTTTATTTAATACTGCAAGATCGTTCTCAAGAGAATCGAACGCCGCCTTCTTGATATATAGCGCGCTTTTGATAAGCGAAGGGTAAGAGGCAAGCCGTTTCTGACAATCATTATAACCAGAAAACGAGTCAGAAATCGTATCCATTAGTTTTGGAAGCTCCTGTGAAAGGTACTTCTCAAAATCCCTCCAACCTTCTTCGAATCCATCAGCAAGCTCCCTCGCGGAGTCTATCTTGAATGCTGGCTCCCTCTCGTACCGCTCCCGGTTATTGGCTTCGGTGCGATCAATGATGATACGCTTCATATCATCTTGCTGCATTGAGCCATTTTTCCATAGTGATTCTATCATCTTGGCGGCAGCACAGGTTTTGCCGTTTTTCCCCTCGAAGATGCTGAAATGCCTTGCAAGACGACGCATCTCATCGTTCTTATCGGCGTACGAACCCTGAAGGATGAACTCGAGGTTCCTCTTTGATGAGACATTGAATATCTTTATATCACCTTCGCTCTTGGAGATCTTCTCGCGGAGCTTCGACCACTCAGTTGTCATCATTCCTGAAGAAGTCAGTATCCAGTCCTTGGAGAATCGCGCAGTCACGAAATTAATTTCACGTGAAGTCATAATCAGGCAATAGGGCACAACAATGCCATCTTCGCGGACTTCCTCATAGTCATAGACGAGCATGCCGTCATTGTTACCTTTGTGAAAGTAGTAATCTATGCTTTCTGCTTGACCGAAGTTTAGGGCGTTAATAGACCCATGCTCACCGTACATCACCGCTCTGGCGCAGGTTGTCTTACCACCGTCGTTAATACCGTATACGGCGGTATCGCCGTCAACTTTCAGCTCGAAATAGTCGTAATCGGCGGAATTGATAAAGGTTATCTTGACAAGTTGTCTCATGCTTCCTGATTGCTAGGTTTCATTACATTACTAACCCTTCGGGCAAACTCCAGATAATACTGGTAAGCGCCGGTAAGGAGATATTCGTGATGCCCCTCGCTGCCACCAGGCACCTCCTCGAGAATACCATACTTAACGACATCATCTATTGAGAGGTGTGGCTTGGAGTCACCTTTTTTTGAATCGAATAGAGAATGCAAACCGGGTTCTTCAAGTGCTTCATTTAGATTCGCTTCAGAGAAACGATTTCCTGGGACCATCTCACCGTTTACAAGTATAGTATTCTCACTGGCCACTTTCGAGAGCCAGTAAGCTATCGCACAGGCCTTCAGTGCACGAAGGTAGTTCTGACGTTTGTTAATGAAACAGACAACATGAATGTATCCCTTGTCCGGATTTACCTCCAACTCTAAGCCCAGGTTGCGGTAGATATCTATGTAATCCTCCGTATGGGCAATGATGTCATCGTAGCAGTTTGACATCTGCTTGTCAAATGTCGCCTTATAGATGAAATCATAGTTTTTCAAATAGGCGAAGACCTGCTTGAACATTGGTGGGAACTTATAATCACTCATGGCTTCTGTTCCTTATAGATATAATATTGTATTTATCATTGAATGGCTCATTTTGGAACTCGGAGAGATATTTCTCATCGAAAACCATCGGCCTGTCACCCGTCTCTAGGGCAATCTCAAGAAAGACCTGTAGTAGAAGGTCTTCACTTATATCCGGATAGCGAGAGCGAAGGAAAGACATTAATGTTCCATCGTATTTCTCGAACGCCTCAATCTCTTTTTCTTTGTCTATTACCGGGAGATTGATATAAGCAGGTTCTTCTTCCAGAAGACCTTGAGGCACTGCCTGATCTTTGATGGGTTCAAAGCTGACAAAATCAAAATGAAGAGCAGCACAACATGCTGATATCAGATCCCAGTCATCGGAATTGACATCATCCAGGCGGAGTATTCTAGAAACAGTATCGATGCTCGTTTGAGATGTGTCGTCAGTTGCGAGGTCTGCTTTGGAAAAACGCCTAAAGACCGGGGGAAGGGGTGCTGTCTTATTCTCAACAAGTTCCTTCAAGGCAGTGTTTGCAGGATTGTAGTTCCTCATCGCCTCGAGCGCTTCAGAGGCAACGCGGAAATCATCCATCGCAGTCTTCGTCTTGCCCCACCACTCACGGAAGAGATTATAAAGAGCGATTATCGAATCATATAACCGCGAATTGAAGTTCTTAAAGAAACTCTCAACTTCACTCTTGAAGTCCACCCCGTAATAACGATCCTCGGTAAGCATTTGTTTGAGATTCCGGTAAACTGTTCGTTTCCCTTCGGTATTTGTCTCTCGTCTCTGCACATCAAGGGAAAAAAGGATATCCTCCAAATTATGAATGTAAATATCCAGCATCTGGGCTTTGGTGCGGAGGTTCTTCTGAGTTTTATACTCATTTTCTACCTTCGAACGCAGATTGCGAAGCTCCTTTTCGGTATTGGCATAGGTACGATAAAGGTAGTTAGTGATTTCCTTGCCTTTTTTCTGTTTCGCCTCGTCATCATTGTTCTTGGATGCAACCTCATAGAGGTTTAACATAGTGTCAATCGTATTAAGCCTGGATTCAAGTGTTATGGTCGCATCACTGTCAAACAGGTCATATATTCTATTCCCGAGATCAGACAACATGAAAAGACCTCTATTCCGATCTTCTTCAACAGTCTCATCCTTTACTAGAAAGTCAAGGGTGTCCGCAACGTTATCGAAACTCATACTAAGAGCCGTAGCAATCTCACTAATGGACAGGCCTTCGTTGTTGCGGTATAGAAGAATAGTAATATCTGAATAGCTACAGAACCGAGCAACTACTTTAGCGAACCCAGATAATCCAACAGTATCGATACCTATGGTTGTATTTCTTTTCCCTCCCATAAAATTAGATTAGAGTTGGATCTACTCTGAATAGTTATTAGTTAAAAGATGACGGTATAACTAAGCATTGTTGATGCTACACAAATATAGTCAATAATAAACAATAACGTATAACAATCAGCATTATAATGAATTAAGTTTCGGGGCAATTGCCAATTTAAATCTTGCAATATCAATGAGCCATCAACAATCATATAAACGGCAATAGATTCATTCACCTCGCTCGGAGTAGAAGAGGAGCAGGGAATGATTGGAGGGATTAAAAAGACATTCGCGCTGTGTTGCGGTTTTCGCCTGTATTAGTTATCTTTGCTTTCAGCAACCTGGTCGTCCGAATCGGCCGTTAATGAAACAAGGAGCGTGGTACGTTTCCCCCTTTCTGGGGCGCTCCCTTCACAACTTGAATAGAATTAAAGAGGGTAACATTCCTTTTATGGGTGTGTTATGCTATGGGGTAACTAATAACATATACGGATTATGGAGAAGGAGATACCGAAAGGGTCAACCCGGGAAGACATTAAAGCCCGGAAGAAAATAATAGGCGATTTTTACGCATCTTGGATTGAGGCGCATCCGGACAAAAAAATCTGGAATAAATCCTTGCATGCGTACATCCACGTCAAGTTCCAGTCAATCAATGAGACAAAAGGGCATGCGGCGCTGTCTATTAAATCTACATTAGCAGTTTTTAGTTTAACAAAGATATTAAAAGAGGCCTATGTGGTGGAGAAATGGGCTCCTAAGTATGACGATAAAAACCAAAAGCCCTATTCTTTTATGCTCCTTATGAGATGGAAGACTTATCGCCTTATTGTTGGTTATCAGAAGTCAACGATGGAATATGTGCAGTATTATGTCGGAAATATATAAAAAATAAAGCCGCCAGGTAGCGACTTTTCAATGAGGCTCGGATCAAGTTTCCTTGAAAGGGTTGTCATCCCTTACACGAATTCCTCTTCGACGAATCCTACTGCAAAGGTAATGCTTTTCTTGGGGAATGCAAGAGGGTTTCTTATATTGTATAAATCATCCTCTTAAAATACTCCCTCAACCCCTCATCCTCGCAATATACAAAACACCCCTTCTGCCCGCGTGTAAGCAAGGTTTTGTAGGTATTAAGGATCAAGCGCCGGGCATCTTGCTCACTAGCACCGCGGATGCCGGAGGATTTGTCATCTTTCGAAATAGCGGACTTGTTTGTAACTACCCGTCCGGTGACTTTATCGTAGGTCAGGTCCTTGCCAATCAGCACGCCCACATAGTCAAACTCAAGTCCTTGGGCAGTGTGAATGCAGCCGACTTCCTCGAAGGAGTTCGGATTGATGGCCCATATGCTATCATTCTCCAGATTCCATTTGGCCTGGAATCCTCCTGGCAGTTCTATATCGATATTCCCGCGGCCGTGTTTAACGTTCCAGTCATAGCAGTAGCCGGCCACCATTCGGGCTTTATTGTCGCCGTTCTTCTCTCTCAACGCTTCGCGCATCTGGGAGGCGTCGTCAAAGACGCGGAAGTCGTAATTCAATTCCGATAAGGGCACTGCGACGGTTTCTTCTCCACGCTGCAGGAGGTTATCTATGAACTGGATATAGGCGTCGCTACCGTTGCAGCGGAACTGGGAGACGAGTTTGGTTTCTTCTCGCATAATGATGTTGGATCCCAGAATTTTGCACCATTTACTGATCTCTCCGATGCTGCCTATGTCTTTGGTGGTGACGGCCTGGTCTTCATCCAGCATAAAGATAGTGAGGAGGGAGGCGTTGATACATTCCTTCACCTGATTCTCTCCACCCCAGTCGCCGTACATCTTTTGCACAAGACGATGGGCTTCGTCCACAATCAGACAGTCATAGGAATTGGCTGGGGCCTGCGACAATCCGAAGGGAGAACGGAACAGTTGCTTAATCTCCGCCAGTTTCATTGCATTATTACCGGTCAGGATAGACAGAAAGGCCTGCCTTGGGGCGCTGTTTTTTGTTACATATGCAGCGTTGCAAGCGCAGGTGATAAAGTGCATCAACAGGTTGACGGCCAGCACGGATTTGCCCGTTCCAGGGCCGCCTTGGATGATGATTGTGCGCTTTTTCTTGTCTTTCAGGCACTGGAGCATCGTGCGGATGCACATATCAAAACAGACGGCCTGTTCGTCCAGAAGGTCGAAAACAGGAGTGCCTTTGACCATCGTTGCAAGTGCGTCCTGGAGGGATTTCGTGGGTTTGATCCTGCCGTGGTCGATTAGGTAAAGAAGGTCTCCGTTCGCAGACTTTTTTGTGACGAACTTCTTCACGAAATCCGAGAACTTCTGAACCTCATCCATTATGAAGAAAGGGGCAGAAGTGTACCATTCCTCATAAATCTTATCTGACAGCGCTTGTTTGTACGCGGGCAGGTAATTATGCAAATATGCGCAGGGAACGATGTGGATGCCACGGTCATGGATGTCCTGCGAGTAGTTGACCATAAAGCGGGAGTACGAATACGCCTGGTAAGAGGGATGGCAAACTATGCGGTTGTCACTGGCCACAAAAGTGCGAACGCAGAAGTGCATATCGTCGTCCACGACCTCTGCCTTGGTCCATTGCTTCAACTCTACGATGACGATATTGTCTTTCCCTTCTCCGTTCGAGCCAACAATAATGAAGTCAACGCGTTTAGAAGTCTGGGGGATATTGTATTCGATTGCTATCTGTACATCGTCGTCGATGTCAGAATCATCCACGATATTCCTCATGAACTGCATTGAATTCTGCCACGATGCGAATTCGCGGTCCTGACCTGCATTCAACCCCTTCTCCCGGATGCGGTCCAGGATTTTCGTCGCGATGACATTCGTCCTTACGTCCTGGACGAACTGTCCCTTATTCTCGTTATAGACTATCATTACAGCTCGTTATATTTCTTTGCACTGCCTTTGGCCTTCTCCACGGGGTACTTTGCCGCATTCTTGCGGATCTTCTCCAGCATGATTTCCTTGATATCGAGATTGTACTTGTCAGCCATCTGGAAGGCATAGTTGAGGACATCGGCAAGTTCTTCGCGGATCTTATCCGGATTAACATCCTCCGGGGCCTTCCATAAGAATGCCTCCAAAAGCTCAGACGCCTCAACAGAAAGGCCTATGGCGAGGTCTTTCCCATTGTGGAATTGATCCCAGTCGCGCTCTTGATTGAAACGGCGCAGTTCGTCTAGAATTGCATCAATATCGTTCATAAATGAAGGTTGGCTTATCTATCTTCAAATATAGCAAAAAACACGCAGTCTAGGTGTTACATCCCCCTCCACCCCTCCGGCAACCACACATTCTCCAACTCCACCGCATCCTTGAACAGCGGCGCAATCTCCTCCGGCGTGTAACCGGCAATCCCGCAGCCGATCGGCGTGACCAGGAAGGTCATCTCCGGATGCTGCCGAGCAAAGTCGATAAAGCGGTCTACGGCCGGTTTGATGGCCTCAAAGCCCTCCATGGTAGGAATGGCATACGACCGGCCTTGAAGGCCTTCTCCTACGCCCCAGATGGCCCCGAATCGCTCCATCGCCACGCGTGCAGCACCGCCCATATGGTAGCCCTGGGCGTTACTGCCGAAAACGAATATTTCACCCTCATTGAGGTGTGTGATCAGGGGCGGGGTGATTCTATTTAAGCTGGGAATTGCTGCCATTGTCAGTTTTATTCTCCTCAAATATACAAAAAATCCCCTATCTCCCCCTCCCAAAACGACTTACGCCGGCCCTTGCGGGTCGGCGTAGCGTCTCAATTTAGCATCTCCTCAAAATCTTTTTCGGCGAAAAGTACAAAAATCTCAAAATTTTTTTGGCCCAAAAGTACAAAATTCTCAAAATTTCGACCGAATCCTCCCTACTCCCTCTTCGCCTCTTTCTTCATCTTCTTCAACCTCTTCTGCTCGTCCCGCACTTGCTGGCGGGTCCGCAGAGGAGTCGGGTCGCCATCTTCGCCTACAATCTTGCTCATCACCCAATGGGTCCGGCCGTCAACACTGGACCCGTTTCCGCCGGACGGAATCACATACACTTCTTCAAGATTCCATCCCAGGGAGCTCATGTAGTTCAGGCCATCGATAATGGATTTGAACAACAGGAGCTCGTCGTTTTCGTCTACCAGGCGGTCGTCGTTAACACCAACCGATTCCTGCCCGAAATCGACGCTCAGGCATATATCCTTACCCTGGGAGCTGCGCGTGATGTCGCAGTAGATTTTGGTCTGTGCGTTGGCCGTCAGCAGCGCCACCAGTGAAAGTGCGGCGGCAATAAGCGTCCTTCTCATGGGTCGAAATGATTATTCCGGAATAATGAATATCACCGGGATGGTATAGATTACCCGGGCGGGTTCCCCGTCGACGATGGCGCATTTCCATTTGGGCGACGAGCTCACCACCCTCACGGCCTCGGCGTCGAGCGAGGCGCATACACCTTCGACAACCTCGACATCCTTCACACGGCCGTCGATATCTACCACGAAGTTAACCTTCACGGTGCCTTGGATACATTTCTTCTTGGCATCGCGGGGATAGACCAGATGTGCGGTTACCCAGTGGGAGAACTTGTTGGCGTTGCCGCCGCGGAACGTGGGATACCTCTGCACTTCGTGGCCTTCGAGCTTGTCGATCTCGTAATTTGTCTGCGGGGGTTCCTGTGCGAAGGCCGCCGCGGACATCAGTATCAGTAAGACTGTCAGAAAGAATCTTTTCATATCCCTAGAAACTCACCTTGAACGACATTCCCAGGGCGGCGGTGTTCTGCTGGTTGCCGCTGGGCACGCAGGAGAGGAAGGGCTCGAAGCGGGCGCTCACGCTCGAGTATCTCCCGTTCATATCCTGATAATACATATTCTTGATCTTGGCTACGCGGACGGCGTCGCAGATGGCCCAGATATTCACCACCAGGCGGGCGGCCTGAAGCAGGGCCCAGGCGCCATCGACTTCGATCTTTTTGTTGCCGTACTCATCCACATATTCCTCCTCGTGCGCATTTGCGAGGAGATTCAGGCCCACGTTGCCGGCTAAGAAGGCAAAGCCGCGGCCCCATTCCCCATCGCAGATCTGCCCGAGGCCGGGGATGAAGAAGGATGCGGCTCCGGCGAGGAAGCGGCTGTACGGATCCCCGTACTGATGCTGGTAGAGGCGGGGATTGTAGTATTCCTTGTAATCCTTATACCTCATTCCGGGGCGGATGTCGAATTCACCGGTATACATTCTCTGTCCGAAGGATGTCATCGCTACGAATGCCAGTGCGATGGCTAAAAGTGCTTTTTTCATTGTTCTTGTCGTGTTAAACGTTTCCAGGGGGCAAAGATACAACAATTGCGCCAAGGTTTTGCCTTGGATTTTTATTATATTTGCCCTACCACTAAAAACGGCTATACAATGAAAAAGTTCATCCTGATCATCTCCACGGCACTTGCCCTCTGCTCCTGCGCATCCCTCAACCAGGCCCGCCTGATGCAGAGCGGCACCAAGGTCCTCCAGGCCCTTTCCATCTCCGATACCCAGATCAAGGGCTATGTCTCTCAGTCGGTCGCCCAGCTGGACGCCCAGAACAAGATCATCACCAGCGGCACCTATGTGACCCGTCTGAACAAGATTACCAAGGGTCTTACCCAGGTGGACGGCACCCCTCTGACCTTCAAGGTCTACAAGAATGACGAGGTGAATGCGTTTGCTTGCGCGGATGGGAACGTGCGCGTGTACACCGGCCTGCTGGATGTCATGACGGATGAGGAAGCCCTCGGCGTCATCGGGCACGAGGTCGGCCACGTGGCCCTCAAGCACACCCTCAACGCCTACAAGATGAGCCTGTATTCCTCCGCCGCAATGGACGTGCTGGCATCTACCGGAAACGTCGCGGCCGCGCTGACCGACAGCGTCCTTGGCCAGCTGGCGGACCAGATGGTGAACGCGAAGTTCTCCCGCAAGCAGGAGACGGAGGCGGATGATTTCGGATATAGTTTCCTGGCCGGCCAGAACAAGAATCCCTACTACATGGCCCTCGCCTTCGAGAAGTTGTTGAGCAAGTCCCAGACCGGCACCTCCACCCAGGTCAGCTCCATCGCCAACCTCTTCTCCTCCCACCCCGACACCCAGTCCCGCATCGACCGCGTGGTGAAGAAAGCCACCGCCGACGGCTACACCCGCCCGGGGAAGTAACGCCGCCGTGCTAGGCTTGACCTCTGTCATGCCCGACCTGATCGGGCATCTTCTCCGGCTTGGCGCCGCCGCCGTGCTGGGCAACTGGTTAAACATCAACACATTATGCAAAGAAGGCTGCTTGAAATCAAGCAGCCTTGATTGCATAAATCCCCGTATCACAGCAACATACCCAGCACGCCCGCAACAGCAGAATGCCGAACCCAATTGCTAATGAATTGAATAATCCCTATATTTGGGACGGAAACGACTAACACACAATGAAAAAGATCCTTTTAGTATTAATTGCCACGCTGTGTTCTGTCGCACTTAATGCCCAGGACGGTGCGGAGAGGATCGTGTACCTGAATGGTGGCGGGTATCTCGCTTCGCATAACAATATCGGGATATGTACGGGCGTGGAGTATAACCAACAGTTCAAGGGGAATTGGTATTGGGGCGCCCGCTTCGGTGCTTATCTTTATCTAGGTAATGCCTGGGTTTACGATATGCCCGCGCCAATGGCGGATCCGGCCGGTAATTACCGTTACAAAGACCCCTACAGAAATACCGTCAAGCAGAATATCTACAAGGCAGATGCTATGCTGTACTACCGGTTGCGCGTCTTCAAAGATATTGCCCAACTGAGGGCCGGTGTCGGTTTTGGCGTGGGGATCCACGATGTGACCGATGATAGTTACGGCGACAGGATCATTCCCTATCTGAATGCTAGCCTCAACTGGATAGTGCGCTGCGGGAAGAATCTGGAACTGGTGTTCAGCCCGACTATTGCAATTCTCCCCTCCGAATTCGACTACTCATTCGTCCAGCTCGGCGGCCAAACCGACATCAACCCCTGGCTGATGAACTACCTCGGCCTCTCCCTCGGCATCGGATACCGGTTTTAATGCTGATTGGGTTGGGGCTGATTGGGTTGGGGCGGCACAAGTTTGCCCGCCAAATGACAATTGCCATTTTTAGCACCGGCATAAGCTCCTAGGTGTTCCTGGTCTGCAAAAAAAATGCAGACCAGGAACAAAAACGCCCGAAATTGTTCCCGGTCTGCCAAAAACTTGCAGACCAGGAACACCCACCCCTTCTCCGTGGCAAACCATGATCACTCAATCCTTCTCCGCGACAGACCGGAATCACCACCCAGACTTCCACCACGTTTCAGCGGGCAAGGTCTGATTTCATAGTGGGGAACTAGCCCATTGGAAGTGCCTAGGTGGCCAAAATGCGGGCAAGGTGTCGCCCCTGAAATTAGACCATGCCCATCAGAATGCGGTCTGTGCACTTCTTCCCTCTTTCATAACTTATCAAACCTCATTTCTTCAATAGACCTGCAGCAAAAAACGCCAAATACGCTGAAGGACTTGGCGTTTTCGAGAGGCCCCAGAGCAAAAACGGCCAAGAATGACGCAGGTCATAGAAGCAAAGGGTATCGGCTGCAGGGGGGGGGCGGTTGGTGAGTAAGGGCGAGGTGAGCAGCGGCGAAGTGCAGTAGTGTGATACACAAGTAGCGGCGGGGCAGAAGGCAGGAAGCGAGGCGGGAGACAGGGAAAGGCGTGGCGGTTAAATACCTGAGTGACAGGTTGATAGTATAAAGTCTCCCCCTTGAAAACGAGGGGGAGACTCTATGCTTAACTACTGTGTATCAACTAATTAGCCGCCACGGCCCGAGAGGGATGGGAGCCGCCGGTTATTTAAAGACCGAGAGGGTGAAGAGCAGGGGGTTGGCTGGAGCTGAGAGTTCGGGGGTGAATTTGACGGAGCTGCGGAGGTGAAGTTCAGAGGCCTTGAGGCGCATTGCCAGCAAGACTTCGCCTGCTTCGAACATGTAGCGTCGTGGAGACGAAGGTCCGAGAACGCGGATCAGCGCCGATGATTCGTCGACCTCGAAGCGGAAGGCCGCGGCTTCGGGAATGCGTTTCCCGGCACGCACCACGGCATCCACCTGCGCTGGCATCACGGCAGCCCCAACACCGCCAACGGCACCAGCACCGGCAGCACCGGCAGCACCACCAACACCAACTCCACCACCGGCGTCACTTCCGGCGAGGGTGGTGAGGAGGCTTTCCAGCGAGGCGGAGGGGCGGCGGATGGCCTTCTTGCCGGAGCGGAATTCCTCCATCTTCTTCTCGAGATAATTATCTGCCATTGCAGGCTGCCTCCGCACAGCGGATACCGTCTATGGCCGAAGAAACGATACCTCCGGAGTATCCTGCTCCCTCGCCGCAGGGATAGACACCCGGCATTGAAACATACTCCAGGCTCTCGGCATCGCGGGGGATGCGCACGGGCGAAGAGGTGCGGGATTCAACTCCGAGGAGCAGGGCGGCATTAGTATAATAATTGCGGATCTTCACCCGCGGGAAAACCTTACGCAGACGCTCCGCCACCATAGGAGGCAGCAGTTCGTGAAGAGGCGCGGAGATAACTCCGGGATGATAGGATGTCTCGGGCATCTTCTTGCTGAGCTTGCCCAGGCAGAAATCCTCCATGCGCTGGGCGGGGGCCGTCATTGCATTCTCCGGATTGAACTGCGCGCAGTAATCGAACATCTTCTTCTCCACCTCGTGCTGGAAATCCATCAGGCGGAAAGGATCCTCCCCGGGGACATCTTCCGGCTCGATCTGCACTACCACTCCCGCATTTGCGAACTTGCCGCTGCGCGCGGAATTGCTCATGCCGTTCAGCACGACAGTCCCGGCTTCGGTAGATGAAGGCACCAGTATGCCGCCGGGGCACATACAGAAGGAGAACACTCCCCTTCCATCCTGCTGCTCCACGAAGGAATACTCCGCGGCAGGCACGCCCGGCTTCCAAGTGCCGTGATACTGAGACCAGTTGATCTTCTCCTGGGGATGCTCGACGCGCACGCCCATAGCGAAGCCCTTAGCCTCCAAGACACCTCCGCGGGCGGCCAGCATCTCGTAGATATCGCGGGCGGAATGGCCCGTGGCAAGGATTACCGCCTTGCCGGAATATGTCTTGCCATCGGCGCAGGATACCCGGAAATCCCCGGCCTCACCATCGATGGAAACCACCTTGGATTCGAAGTGATACTCCCCGCCGTGGGCGATGATGCATTTGCGTATGTTTTCCACCACGGCCGGCAGCTTGTCGGAACCGATGTGGGGATGGGCATCTATAAGTATATCTTTGGAAGCGCCGAAGTTAACCAGCTGCTGGAGCACTTCGCGTATGTCCCCGCGCTTGGAGGAACGTGTGAAGAGCTTTCCGTCGGAGAAAGCCCCGGCACCGCCTTCGCCGTAGCAATAGTTGGATTCAGGATTCACCACGCCGCTCTGGGACAGTTTGGCCATATCGAACTTGCGGGCGTGCACGTCCTTTCCACGCTCCAGCACCACCGGCTTTCTGCCAAGCATCAGTAACTTGAGGGCGGCGAACATTCCGGCTGGGCCGGCACCCACCACCACGACGGGCTCAGCCTTGGAAACATCCTGATACTCAGAAAGTTGATAAGGCTGATATTCGCCCGGGGCATAGGCCTCGTAGCGATAGCGCCATACCGGCTCCTTGCGGGCGTCGATGGAGCGCTTGACGGCAACCCACTGCAGGCCGCCGGCCTTGGCTTCTATCTCCTTCAGGCGCGGTTCGCGCGTGAGGGGGCAGCTGATCTCGAATTCTTTCATATTACTCCGCTTCCTATCATTTCGTCATCGTCGGCATACCACACGGCGAACTGGCCGGGGGTGATGCCGCGCTGGGCACTGTCGAAAAATATATACATACCGTCCTCCCTCCTGAGCAAGGTAGCATCCTGCAAGGGCTGGCGGTAGCGTATGCGCACCCGGTACCTGCGGACCTCCCCCACGCCCATCTCCATATCCGGACGTATCCAGTGAAGTTCGTCGGGAGATACCCTCAGGCAGAGCCGGGAAAGACCGGGATGCGTGTGTCCCTCCCCCACATAGATGATATTCCTGTCTATATCGGTGGATATCACGAAGATGGAATCCTTGTGGCCACCTATGTTCAGGCCCTTCCGCTGCCCTATGGTGTAGAACTGCGCACCCTCGTGGCGGCCGACTATCTTTCCGAAAGGATTCTCCTTATATCGGGTCTTCTTGATGTGCTTCTTACCGGATCGGTAGGTCTCGGTCTCGAAGCGGATATCCTCGTAGCTGAGAGGGGTCGCAAGCGTGCGGAGGTCCTCATCCGGCAGGGCAGCCAGCTTGGCGGGATCGAAGGGATGCACGTCATCCACGGGCGTGGCCTTATCCTCCGAAATATAGTGGGAGATGACTGGGAGGGGGCCTTCGTACCCGTCGCGGAGCAGCCCGCGGACTATTCCGCACTGCCGCTGATAGAGCGCATCCTGCTGATAGAAAGCAGGATAGACCTCCACCACATCCCCTTCGACGGATTTGAGCTTCTGCTGGAGGAAGGTGGGGAGGTCCACCTTTCCCACGAAGCAGATTCCCTGGGAATCCTTCTTGTCGGCAGAGGGCAGGTCGGCTTCCTTCGCAATTGCGCGGACCTCGCTCTTCAGCAGGCCCCCGATGGGGAAGATGGCCTTGGAAAGCTGTTCCTGGCTTAGCTGGCAGAGGAAATAGCTCTGGTCCTTGCCGGGATCCACCCCTTCGAGTATGCGGTACAGGGGTTTCCCGTCGGGGCCCGTGGTCTCCTCCTTACGGCAGTAATGCCCGGTCGCCACCATATCCGCGCCCATCTTCTGCGCCACGCGCAGGAAAGCGTCGAACTTGATTTCCCGGTTGCAGAGCACGTCGGGATTGGGAGTGCGGCCCTTGGAATACTCGTCGAACATATAATCGACGACGCGCTGGCGGTACTCCTTGCTGAGATCCACGAAGTAGAAGGGTATGCCAATCTTGCGGGCGACGATTTCCGCCACGTACTTGTCCTCCTCCCACTCGCAGTCGCCGTGCAGGGTAGCGTCGGCATCGTGCCAGTTCTGCATGAACATAGCGAACACGTCGTAGCCCTGCTGTTTGAGCAGCAGAGCGGCAACGCTGGAGTCAACGCCTCCCGAAAGGCCTACACAAATCTTCATAGACTGCAAATTTAGCAGAAAATTTGTATATTTGGGGACTGTAACTCAGGATTATGAACGATAAAGAAATCAACATCAAGTTCCACGAATACGCTTCGCTCAAAGACCTGGATACCAAGGACCGCGAACTCGCCGAAGCGGCAATCGATGCTATGAAAGGCTCCTATGCTCCCTACTCCCACTTCAATGTCGGAGCTGCCGTGAGGCTGTCGAACGGGATCATAGTCAAGGGCGCCAATCAGGAGAACGCCGCATTCCCTTCCGGACTTTGCGCAGAGCGCACGGCAATGTTCTCGGCCGGTGCCACATATCCCGACAAAGCAATGGTTTCGATAGCTATAGCTGGCGGAGTGATGGGGCGTCTTGCCAAGGCTCCGGCCACTCCCTGCGGTGCCTGCAGGCAGGTTATGGCCCAGTACCAGCTAAAGGGTGGCAAGCCGATGTCCGTGATTATGGTGGGCGACGGCCAGATATGGAAGTTCGACAAGGTCGACGACATTCTGCCCCTCATATTTGACAGTATTTAAGAAAGTTTTCTTATATTTGCCGCGGGAAAGTCGTACACGACCAGCTCCCTCCCAACTCCCCCAGGGCAGGAATGCAGCAAGGGTCAGAGGTTGTAGCGGTGCGATGTACTAAGCTTTCCCTTTTTTCGTACTATGAAGTCTGATATCATCGTAATCGGCGGAGGTGCCGCCGGCCTGATGGCCGCATATGGTGCGGCATCCACCCTGGTTGCAGCCGGTTCCGATGCCTCCGTGCTGGTGCTGGAGAAGATGCCGCGACCCGGCCGCAAGATAATGATCACCGGCAAGGGACGCTGCAATTTCACCAACGTCAAAGACTGGAATTCCTTCAGCGCACACATACGCTCCAAGGCCAATTTCGTCAAGCCCGCCTTCTACAATCTTACCCCGGAGAAACTGATGGATTTCTTCTCCTCCGTGGGGATGGATTCCGTGGTGGAGCGCGGCGACAGGGCCTTCCCGGCTTCGTATCATTCTACCGATGTGATAGATGCGCTGGTGCGTGCCTGCAATGGCGTGGGGGTCAAGATTGAGACTGAGGCGGAGGTGGCTTCCATCGCGTCCGAGGGCGCTTTCGAGGTCAGCCTTGCAGATGGCCGCAGCTATTCCTGCAGCCGCCTTGTAATAGCCACCGGCGGTCTGTCCTATCCCGGAACCGGCTCCACCGGCGACGGCTACCGCTTCGCCACCGGCACCGGCCACAGCCTCTCCCCACTCTTCCCATCACTCACCGCCCTCGTCCCAAAAGGGTATAAAGTTGCCGCCGGCCAGTCCGGAAGGGATATCCCCCTCCGAACCGGTGCCGGCTCCGCCGGCATCCCTCCCATCGCGAGCGATGGGCCCCTCCCTCTAACATTGCCGAGGGTGGCATGCCTCCCGGAGGGGGATATCCCTTCCGGACTGGAGCGCCACCTCGATAGGTCACTGCCGTTGAGCGAGTTGGGAGAGAAGTTCCAGAATGTGCATCTGAAGAACGTTGGAGTGCAGCTGGTGATAGAGGGGACGGTGGCCGACAGCGAATTCGGCGACATAGACTTCACCGACGGAGGGATAGAAGGGCCTATAGGATTCCAGCTGAGCAGGAAAGCAGTCAAGGCCCTCATCAACGGCTCCCGCGTCAAACTCGTAGTAGATCTCAAATCCGGCATCAGCCTCACTGAAATCACCGCCAGGGTAAAGGAACTCTGGACCCAGATAGATAAAGATCCCCGCAGCCGCGGAGTCCGCGAAAAGGAGAAATGCCGCATACTCCTCGGCAAACTTATGCCCTGGGAATTGATTCCGGCATTCATAGCCTGCAACCCCGGGATAATCACCCTGGAGCGCAAGGGACGGACGGACACCAAGGTCTGGGTGAATCTTCCGACCATAGCCAAGTGCCTGAAGGAGTGGACTTTCGATATCGAAGGCTATGTGGGATATGAGAGGG
>JAEEGK010012365.1_pt1 | contig 19407 bp, 16 predicted proteins | sample 8958771 | NCBI WGS metagenome assembly JAEEGK01 (sample SAMN16246547, study PRJNA631951) | gut metagenome | biome: gut microbiome; feature: rumen; material: SC-attached | host: Bos | place: Iran: Karaj | collected 2018-10
ACGTGCTGCATTTAGGCAGCTGCTAATTCTGTGTTAGCGTTTAATTTTAATTTGAGGTTTAACGCACCATCCTGCGGATAGCTTCTCCAGCTTCAAAATCCCTGTCGAAACCTTTACTAACCCTTATATATGAAGCTTACGCTTCCATAAGTATATCGACAAATAAAGCTAAAATCAATATACCTATAGTTTAATGAATGAAAACTTACTTAAACTTCATCTTAAACTCTTTTTCAATTTCTCTCTGCTGATCCTTTTTTGCCATATCGGCTCTCTTATCATAGAGCTTCTTACCTTTGGCAAGACCGATCTCAACCTTAACCTTGCCGTTCTTAAAGTAAACCTCGAGAGGTACAAGTGTATAACCCTGAACCATTCTCTGCTGGTCGAGCTTTCTTATCTCGGCTTTGTGCAAAAGAAGCTTCTTAACCCTTAAGGGATCCTTATTAAAGATGTTGCCCTTCTCATACGGGGTTATGTTCATGCCCATGATAAAAGCTTCACCATTATCAATACTTATCCAAGCTTCTTTTATACTGCACTTGCCCTGACGGATTGATTTTACCTCGGTTCCGAAAAGCTCAATACCCGCTTCGTACTTCTCCTCGATAAAATAATCGTGATATGCTTTTTTGTTGTTAGCTACAAGCTTTCTAGCCTTGTTATCTTCTGCCATGTTACTTACCTGTTCTCTTTATCTTTTCTTCTTTCTGCCCTTACCCTGCGCACTTCTTGCAGCCTTGCTTGTCGCAGATTTCTTGTACTTGTGGACCTTATAGACCTTCCTTGTGGACTTAGACTTCTTATCCGCGTTCTTATCGGATTTCTTATCGGATTTCCTATCAGTTTTTTTAGAAGCTTTTCCTTTGGAAGTCTTTGATAATTCCTTCTTGGCCTTTTTCAAAAGCCTATCTACTTCTTCGGAAATCTGCGCATTATCGGCCTCTTCCTTGGCTTTTTTACTTAAAGTTCTTATCTTTTTGGCTTTATCGCCCGCAAGCTTACGAGCCTTGGGGACATACTCTTCTTCATAATACAATTCATCTTCATTCTCATCAAAGTCCTCATCGACAAGCCTGAAGTCGATTGTCTTTGAGATTCTGTCTGCTCCTACAACCTTGATCTCAACCTTCTGACCAAGAGTGTATTCCTTGTGATATCTTTCGCCGACAAGCTTCATCTGAGCTTCGTCATATACGTAAAAATCATCGGCCATAGATGCGGCAGCGACCATTCCTTCGCAGGAATTCTCAAGCTCAACAAAAAGCCCCCAAGCGGTCACACCTGATACAACGCCCTCAAAAACTTCTCCGACATGATTTTCCATGTACTGAGCTTTCTTGAGCTTATCGGTCTCACGCTCTGCTTCCTCGGCTCTTCTTTCCGTCTCCGAAGAATGCTTGGCAACTTCATCAAGGATCTCGCTGTAATGAAGCATCTTGGCTTCATTCATCCTGCCTCTTAAATGATCTTTGATTATTCTGTGAATCTGAAGATCGGGATATCTTCTGATGGGAGAGGTAAAATGGCAATAGTAGTCAAATGCAAGTCCGAAGTGTCCCGTGCATTCCGTGCTGTACTTAGCTTGCATCATACTGCGAAGAGTCATTCTGCTGATAACAGCCTCTTCCTTGCTTCCCTCTATATTCTTAAGGAGCTTCTGCAGCTCTTTTGGCTTAACTCCCTCATCGCGTCTTGTCTTTATATGAAGTCCGAAGCTATTTACAAAAGCAGAGAGCGTAGCGATCTTCTCGGGATCGGGCTGCTCATGTATACGATATACGAACGGGCTCTGAAGAAAATAAAAGTGCTCGGCAACCGTCTGGTTCGCCGCAAGCATGAAGTCTTCGATAAGCTTTGTTGCCGTGTTTCTCTCATGAGGAACAATATCTATGGGATTTCCGTCTTTATCAAGGATAATCTTGGTCTCGGGGAAATCAAAGTCTATTGCGCCCTTCTTCTCTCTCTTTTTTCTAAGAATGGACGAAAGCTTGGCCATATCTTTGAACATGGGCACAAGTTCTTCGTATCTTGCGATCTCTTCTTCGTCCTCATCCTCAAGTATCTTGGCAACGGAAGTATATGACATTCTCTCGTTGACATTTATAACAGTCTCAGCGATCTCATGATCGATAACGCCGCCGTTCTTATCAATTGTCATAAGGCAGGAAAGAGCAAGTCTGTCCTCGCCGTGATTAAGCGAGCAGATACCGTTCGAAAGCCTGTGAGGCAACATGGGTATAACCCTATCCACAAGATAAACACTGGTTCCGCGCTTTAATGCTTCTCTATCGAGAGCCGACTTTTCCTGAACATAATTGGTTACATCCGCAATATGAACTCCGAGATGGTAAAGACCTTCATCGTCAATAGAAAGACTTACTGCATCGTCAAGGTCTTTTGCATCCTCTCCGTCTATCGTGACCATAGTAACGTCTCTGAGGTCCATTCTGCCAAGCATATCCGCTTCACTTATGACATCGGGACATTTATTGGCCTGATTTATAACTTTCTCGGGGAACTCCGTCGGGATATCGTAGTTCTTTACAATAGATAAGATATCGACACCCGGATCGTTGATGTTTCCGATAACCTCTTTTATCTTACCCTCGGGCTTCTGTCTCTTCTTGGCATCGCCGTAATCCGTTATGGTAACTACAACTTTATCTCCCGTAACAGCGCTTCCGTGAAATTCAATCGGAATAAAGATATCGCTTGTAAACTTATCGCTGTCCGGAATGACAAAACCGAAATTCTTCTCGGCCTGATAAGTTCCGACAATCTCCTGAATACCTCTTACAAGGATGTTTCTGATACGTCCCTCTTTACGTTTGCCGCTCTGAACGGGAAGGATCTCGACTTCCACAGTATCTGTATGAAAAGCTCCGTGAACGTAATCTTCGGGAATAAAAATATCCTCTTCTTCCCCTTCTACAGTCACAAAGCCAAATCCTCTTGCATTAGAAATAAACTGACCTACCACATGGTTGTCAGCATATTTCTTGCTATTACCGAATAAGCTTTCTTCTACTCTTTTAAGTCTTCTTCCTTTACTCATATTCCCTCATAAAATAATCAAGGCACTCTATTTTATTATAGAGTGCCTTGCGATAATCTTACAATAACAGTTCTATCAGAACAGTTTCATGTTCAGAAGTATACTGAGTACTATAAACAACACAGATAAAACAACCGTTATAGTCTTGAGAACTCCCTCTCTTGAACGGCCTCTGTTCTTGCCCCAATATGTATTCTCAACTGTTCCCTGAATAGCACCAAGTCCCTGATTCTTACCTTCCTGAGCAAGAACAAGCACAACAAGTGCAAGGCAAACCAATATAAAAATAATTCCTACTACATAACTTAAAGTACTCACGAAATACATTCCTCCCGGTACATATTCTGCATATTATAGAATCATGCGCTAAATGTCGCGCACAAACTACTTTATCATATTATCACTTTTTAATCAACAAAGACTTTCCTGTCATCTCTGCAGGCTGCTCTTCTCCCATGCACTCGATAAGTGTAGGAATGATATCAGCAAGGCAACCGCCCTCTTTAAGAGTATATGCGGGATCATAGTTAACCAAGATGAAAGGAACAGGGTTTGTTGTATGAGCTGTCCAAGGCTCACCTGTCTCATAGTCGATCATCATGTCGGCATTACCGTGGTCTGCGCAGATGAACATTGTTCCGTTAACAGCCTTGATAGCCTCAACGATCTTTCCAACGCACTCATCTACAGTCTCGATAGCGGAAACCGCTGCAGGGATAACACCTGTATGTCCTACCATGTCGGGGTTAGCGAAGTTAGCAACCACAACATCGTACTTCTGAGAGTTGATGGCATCAAGAATCTTCTCGCATACTTCGGGTGCGCTCATCTGAGGCTTAAGATCGTATGTGGGAACATCCTTAGGGCTGTTTACAAGCACTCTGTCCTCACCGTCGTTGGGCTTCTCAACACCGCCGTTAAAGAAGAATGTAACGTGTGCATACTTCTCTGTCTCAGCGATACGAGCCTGCTTAAGTCCCTTAGCGGCAAGCCACTCACCGAATGTATTTGTAAGAAGAACCTTCTTAAATGCAACTTCTTTATTAGGAATAAGAGGATCGTAGTCTGTGAAGCAAACATAAGTTACATCAAGTCTCTTACCTCTGTTAAACTTATCAAAATCATCATCGCAGAAGCAATGTGTGATCTCTCTTGCTCTGTCGGGACGGAAGTTAAAGAAGATGATCGAATCCTTATCCTTAACCGTAGCAACGGGTGCTCCGTTCTTCATAATAACAGTAGGGATAACGAACTCGTCTGTCTTACCGTCCTTGTATGTCTGAACCATGCACTCGTGAGCGCTGTCAGCCTTGTTGCCCTCGCCCTTTGTAATTGCGTTGTAAGCAACCTCAACACGGTCATAGTTGTTATCTCTGTCCATAGCATAGTAACGACCTGAGATAGAAGCAATCTGGCCAACGCCGAGTTCTTTCATCTTGTCCTCAAGCTGCTGTACAAAGTCAATTCCGCTCTCCGGAGGTGTGTCTCTTCCGTCGAGGAAGCAATGTACATAAACTTTGCTAAGTCCGTTCTTCTTAGCAAGTTCAAGAAGTCCGTAAATATGAGTGATATGGCTGTGTACACCGCCGTCGGAAACAAGTCCGTACATATGAAGTGCAGAATCATTGGCTTTGCAATTATTGATCGCTGCCATAAGTCCTTCGTTAGTAAAGAAATCACCGTCCTCGATTGACTTTGTGATTCTTGTGAGCTCCTGGTAAACAATTCTGCCGGCACCCATGTTCATGTGTCCGACCTCTGAGTTACCCATCTGTCCGTCGGGAAGACCTACTGCAAGTCCGCTTGCAAGTCCCTGTACGAAAGGATACTCCTTCATAAGTGAATCCATAACGGGAGTCTTTGCCATAGCAATGGCATTTCCCTCAGGATTGGGGTTGATTCCGTATCCGTCAAGGATCAAAAGAACTGTTGGCTTTGAACCTCTCATTTATATATCCTCCATCTTCTACGCATATAGCGATTAAAAAACTAATAAAATTATATTTTTACCACTGCATAGTATATCTCAAATAATGGCTTTATGACAAGATGGGTTTGATTTTGTTTTGGACAACAGTATAAGACTGAACGGATACAGCACCAAACCTATGTACAACAGGAAGATCAGTATATATATCTGATAAAAATACGCAACAAGACCTGCAGCAGCTTGTCCGATCGCTATATATATCGCAGCGGATACTCCAAGCCATATAAGCGATATAAGTCCCGCAACCATTACTTTCAGAATATACATTCCTGCCGGCAGGCCACTTGCTTTATAAAAATAATACAAAGCAAAAATATAAGTGATAAGCACAAAGATCAGATTGATCACAAACTCAGTATTGGCCATGGTTAAAACATTTTTTTCCGTAAACCCGAAACTCTCTAAGCTTCTCGTCAATCCTTCCGTTGTCGTCGATGAAAAAATACCGTTTGCGATACCTAAAATAATCCCTATTGCCGTTACCGCAATAAGCGCTGCGATAAATCCGCCTTTCTTTTCGCTGTTATCATCGGACACATTCTTTTTCCATGCGCGATAAGCTTCAAAAGGCAATATTGCAAATGTAATTCCAAAAAATATACCCGAAAGACAACTAAACGCCTTATCGCTCATTGAATGATATGTAGGCATAAAACTCATGGTAATACTTGCAAAAAATGTTGCAACCAAAAAACATGCCACAGAAAACCAATGTTCCCTAATAATCTCCTTATATGTCCCTTTTAATCTAAACATCTCTTTCCTCCAAATAAAAACAAACTATTAAATATTATTTCTAAAATATAACAGATTTGTTAATTATTTGCAAGAGATGTTCTTCTATGCCTTATTTAAACACATATCCGTCTACGTATACATTATCTATGGTCTTACCGCCATCACTTAGATCAATACTGAGCCAGCTTATTACAAGTTTACCGCCGTTCTCAAGTTGTATATTCTTATCGAGTACCCGATTAAGTTCATCATCATCAGCTCCGGCTTTATACAAGGTAATAATATCACTGACAATATCATTAATATTGATCGTATCGACAACTTCGTCTTCATTACAAACTATTTCAAGTTCCTGAGTCTTAAGATCAATACCATCAACCTCTCTATCATAACGGATTTGTACATTGTAAAAATCGGTATACGGTACGCTGAAAGTATAATGAGCATCTTCAGCTCTCTGTACTACTATATAATTTAAAGTATTCTCACTTTCTTCAATAACTCTCGCAGCCTTTTCCAGCTCTCTTAACTGTTCATCACTGTAATGATTTTTGATATAGATTTCACCTGTAGCTCCGCAAAAATACTTTAGGGTCGAATATGCTTCAGATGCTTCCTTTACAGTTCTTTTACCTGCTTTGTCTTTATTATTTAAGTACTTTACGATCCTGCCCTTTTGCGATGCTATAACAGAAGAATATGCATTGATCACGGGCGCCAAATAAGAGATCACTACTATAACTGCGATCAAAGGAAGCGCTAAATAAATTACTTCTTTCTTTTTGGCGATACCAATAAAATACAAAATAAAATATCCTATCTCAAATGCTACTACCGCTATTCCCGCATATCTTGCAAGAGTCAGTCCGTAACCTGAAATACGTATCGACATTGAAATGATCTGCAAGATGATAAACGGAATAAATATAAGCGGCATTATTCTAAATATCTTCTTTGTATTCTCTTCGCAGATTCCCTGTGCCATTGTCCAGATAAACACTCCGAAAGCGAACATCGCCGTAAGAATACCAAATACCTGATTTGAAGGGAACTTAAGCGTAACTATGATCTTGATGATATAGATATAGACGATCAAAAAAGCAATCGCCAGAAGCCCCGGAAGTACAATAGTCAGCATCACTTTGCCGAATTTACTGATCTCGCCATCGGTCTTGGAAAGTCCGACAAGAATGCAAGGAAACTGCACAAGTCCAAGAAGAAATATCCAAAGTCTCTCATATACGCTATAGTCAAGTTCAAACAAAAGCGCATTGAACGCCGCCACTATAAGAAACAAGCCGATCGTAATAACAGCATAAACAAGCTCGGCCTTCAAAAGACCGCAAAAAGCCTTAGCGGTATAGATCTCGAATGAACACTTACTCTTTTTATAGAAAAAATATAAAGTCGCGCAGATTGCTGCAACCACAAAGCAAAAAGTAATCCTTATCGCATACTCATAAATAAGCCTTACAGACAGCTCGTTAAGTCCGATTACCTTTGAAACATCTTTACTGTCATAAGCCAAGGAAACTCCGGAAAAAAATCCCAGTACCGCTGAAACAGCCATTACCGAGGCATTTGCGACAATGTACTTTTTATTCTTAAAATCATAATCCCCGTCATTTGTCTTTTTGTATAAGCGATAGGTTTCACATACCAGTGCTCCGACAGCAAACACCACTAAGAAGGTCGCTATCAGATTGATCACTTTTTCTGCCGATTCATATTTATCAAAGCCGTCAGTCGTAATCGCATACAACAGCATTGATAAAAAAACACTCGAAGTTGATATCGAGTGTTCTCTCAAAATCATTAAAAATGCATCTTTTATTCTTTTAAGTCCTAACATCTCTTTCCTCCTAAAACGAATAATTTTACTCAGTAAGATCAGCCTTATCGATTGTGATATCACATACGATATCAGGCTGGATTCCTTTTATATGCTCATCCAAATATGAAATTATGTTATCATCCTTGATATCATATTTATACGGAACAGTCAAATCAAATGCTACTCTTCTGCAATCACCTTTTGCATGAATAACCCTGAAATCATGAAAGCTAAGATTGGGGTCAAGCTCAGCAACGATGTGCTTTACCTTTCTCTTAAGCGCCTCTGAAAATTCATCATCCGTAACTACGGGATCCATATGTATAACGATCATACATCCGTACTTGTTTCTGATCTCATTCTCAATATCATCAATTTGATCATGAACCGTAACGATATCTTTATCTCCGGGAACCTCAACGTGAAGAGACACAAAATTTCTTCCGGGGCCGTAATTATGTATTATCAGGTCATGTACCCCGAGAACGCCTTCAAAGCCAAGAACGAATTCATTTATTTCTTTTACCAGTTCTTTGCTCGGAGGTTCACCCAGAAGCGGACTGATCGTATCACGCGCAGCTTCGCAGCCTGTCTTTACAATAAAAACGCATGCAAGAATACCTATATATCCGTCAAGAATTATTCCCGTCTTATGCGAAATAAATGACGACAACAAAACAATACCCGTTGTGACAACATCGGAAATACTGTCCATGGCGGTATTCTTTAGTGCCGCACTCTCTATCTTTTTTGAAGCCTCAAGATTTCCTTGGAACATTATTAACTTGATAATTATGGAAAAAATAAGAATGCCGGCTATAACGCCGTTAAACAAAGTCTCCTTCGGATGAAGGATCTTTTCAACAGATGAATGCATCAGTTCAACTGCCATAATGATGATAAAAAGAGCTACAATAAGCCCCGCAATATACTCAAGTCTTCCGTGTCCGAACGGATGCTCCTCGTCAGCCTCCTGCCCTGAAAGCTTGAAGCCGACAAGCGTAACTATGCTTGATGCGGCATCTGATAAATTATTGAACGCATCGCCCGTTATAGAAATAGAGCTGCTTATAATACCCGCAAAAAGCTTGGATGCAAATAAGATGAAATTAAGGCAAATGCCCACTATTCCACTGAGAATCCCGTACTTATTCCTTACTTCAAGATCATCCGTGTTATTGTGATCCTTTATAAAAAAGGTTGCAAGAAAAGATATCATAAGTTGTACAAGCCGCGGTCAAACGCACAAAACTCTAATCTGCAAACTCCACACAGATAAGAAGCGTTCCCCTCTCTACCGTCAGCTCAGCCTCCTCATCAATGATAAATTCATTACTGACTCCAAGCGGAAAATCGGATGAAAGCTCGCCGTTATCAAGAGTATAGCTAAGTCCCTTGATCGTCACACCCTCCGCCTTTTCCGATAAAGAAAATACAGAAATATACCCGGTATTTCCTCTGTTAAACTTGACGGTCTCATTCTCAGCTATCATGAGCATTTTGTCATGATCCATGATGTATCCCGTTCCGCCGTTATGTTTAATATACAATAAAGTCTGTACATTGGCAAAGCTGTGATCAAACCTTCGTCCGCCCAAAGCCCCATATAAAAAGATCTTTTTATAACCTTTTAAAAGAGCTATCTTAACAGCCTTCATCGTGTCAGTATCATCTTTTCTGACTTCAAGCTGCATTATCCTGTCAGGGTCGCTCTCTCTTATCTCTTCAAGCGTTCTTACGGCATCGGGGCCAAGCTCGTTAAGAGAATCGAAGTCTCCGACGATCAAGTCCGGCAATATCCCAAGGTCTCTGGCATACATAAATCCCGCATCGCATGCAATACAATAATCCCCTTCTTCAAGAGGAATTTCTATAGGAGTAAAACTCCCGGCAGAAATAATAACGCATCTTGGTTCTCTCATGTCTTATATCTCCCTATGCCGGATCAGGCTTTAATCCTTGATTCAATAGTGTCTATATCCATTTCCCATTCATTTTCTCCGCCCCAGTCACCGACGATCGTTTCCTCGACAGTGCCGTCACGCAGTTCGATGGTTGTATCCAACCTGTAATTCATTTGGGCTACCCTTGTTGAATTACCTGAAGTAATGTAGCTGTAAAGATAAGTAACCGAATACTTGGTGTGAGGATACATATTGTCTTCTATAGAGGCCGGTTCATAAGAGATCGAATTTCTCTGAACGCCGTCATCTTCAAAATAATTGGCCCAAAGAGTTATAACACCGGAAGTAGACGGATTCTCTTCAAAGCTTAAGAATCTATAGCTCCACTCATCGTTCTTTTGATTTAAGATCACTGCCTCTCTGCTGATAGGTACATAGACTGTATTCTCCAAAGGAGTCTTTTCTTTATTCAAAAAGACATCTCTAAGCGCCAGATACTCATCGGATACAACAAAGCTTCTAAGCTCATCTACATTACCGACATCAAGCTGAGTAAAAATATCCGCAAATATAGCCTGTACTCTAAGACTGTCGTCGAGACAGGCTTCAAAAGACTTTATATTATCATCACTTCCTATTACGTTAACAGCTCTTCCAATCAGTTCTTTGTATCCGGAAATATCGGAAATATTCAACGTAAAAGATTTTTCGTTAGGTATCAGGTATTCTCTGATAACAGATTTAAGCTCATCCGACGGATTGGCATTGCAGACGTTTATCATCCTGTCAACGACGCTCTCATACTTTTCAAAAGAGCAATCGGATTCTTTTTCACCTTTTACAAATTCCGGTCTGAAAAGAGCATTGATATCGCTTCCGTAGGAATCCTCAAAGCATCTTAGATATGCCGCGTCAATAAGCTCTATCGCATCCTTGTTGTCATTATCCTCTTCAAGAACGTTCACTATGGATTCAACCACACTTATGTCGGTAGCGTTATGATTCATTTTATCAACCGCTTCATTTAAGACAACGGCATGATAATTATCAAGGAGATCTTCATTCTCGGTGTTCTTCCATCCGTCATATAAGATCTTCTTGGCCGATTCGGAATCGTCTATGCTTAGATAAGCTCCTGCCATATTGGAATAGGCAACAACAGATTTGGAATCTATACTTATCGCTTTGTTATAGGAATCTATCGCTGCGTCGTAATCGGCATTTTTAGAATATTCATTGCCTGCAGCTATCGCTTTTTTTACCTTAACTTTCGGAAGATGCGTATATATCAAAAGCCCTGCTATAAATACCGCAACAAAAGAAAGAGCTATGATTCCCGCCTTTCTAAAATCAAATCTCTTTCTGCGTCTTCTTCTGCCTCTGTATGAATTTCTGCCTCTGCTTACAGGCCTTCTTCTATCATAGTAACTCAACGTAAAAGCTCTCCCATCTCTTTTATAGACTCAAATACGGCATCGGGACTGCAATCAAACTTATCCATGTCCTCGAGTTTGGTCTCTCCGGAAAGCACCAAAACTCCGATTGCGCCGTTATTAACTCCGGTCGCCACGTCAGTATAAATCCTGTCACCGACAAACGCAATCTTCTCTTTGGAAACACCTGTCGCACCGACAACCATATCTACAGTCTCTTTAAATGGCTTACCGACAAACCCCGGTTGCTTACCGGTAGAGAGCTCTATAGCCTTACAAATAGCTCCGCAATCAGGGATAAATCCGCCCTTCATCGGGCAATTGATATCGAGGTGGGTTGCAAGAAAAAGCGCACCTTCCCTTATATATGTGCAGGCATTGGAGAGCTTTTCAAATGTAAGTGTCTTATCAAAGCCCACAACCACAATGTCAGGTCTTTTGTCCATATTTGCGAGAGCATCTTCATTTTCAAGATTAAAAAGATTGATACCCGCAGCTTTAAAGCTGTCTTCCAAAGGCTTTGTGCCAAGAAGATATACGGATTTACCTTTATAATTGGTATTAAGATATGCCGTCATAACATCGCCCGAAGTCATGATCATATCTCTTGTTATATGGCAGTTCATCTTGGCGAGCTTTTCAATATAAAGCTCAGCCGATGTCGATGAATTATTTGTAAAAAAGATATATCTTTTACCGGCTCTTTTGACCGCTTCCAAAAAGTCCAACGCACCGTCTAAAATATCATTTTCAAGATAAAACGTGCCGTCCATATCAAGGACGAAAAGCTCCGTTTTATCTAAGATTTCTTTCTTTGTTTCAAGATCAAACATCATAAAAAACTACCGCCTAAACATTTTCATTTTGGACATGCTTACCGTAGATCAGCACGGTATCGCCCGCCTTAAGAGACAGACTTCCCTTGGGAATAAGTGCTTTACCGTTTCTTCTTATCATGAAGATAAAGCTCTGTCTCGAAATATCAATATCTCTTATAGCCGTTCCGTTCCAGGAATGGCCTTCATTTATAACAATCTCTTTAAGATCGATAGGCTGAAGATCCTTGGTCTTCTCGGCACACATTACAACAAGATCGTTCTTCTTAACGACCGTCTCGCCCCTTGGTATTATGGTGTCATTACCTCTTTGGAGCGCAACTACCATCATATCTTTCGGAAGCCCGATCTCATTTATCTTCTTATCGCACCACTTATCAGCGGCGCCGAGTCTTACTCTGATAAAGTGAATATTCTCTTCTTCAGTATATTCACCGATCGACTTAAGTCTCTGATACTGCTCGACAAAGCCCGCGGAAATGATACCCGTTGGGATAGCGACCATTCCGACGCCTAGGAAAGCTATAACTATTCCAAGTATCTTACCGGCAACGGTCCTTGGATAAATGTCACCGTAGCCTATAGTCAAAAGAGTCGACGCGGACCACCAGATTCCCGAAAAAGCATTCTGAAATACTTCGGGCTGCGTCTCATGCTCAACGCTGTACATACAAAGACTCGCGGACATCATAAGTATCAGTATTATAAATACCGATGCCATGAGCTGTTGCTTTTTGCGGCTGATTACTTCAGTGATAACATTGAGCTGATCGTAATAAGAATTGATCCTGAAAAGCCTTAATATCCTCGCCACTCTAAAGAGCTTGAACACTGCGGTTCCTCTGGGAAAGAAGAACGGCATGTAATACGGCAGGAACGATATAAGATCGATAAGTCCTGTAAAAGATGCCGCATATTTAACAGGTGCATATTTCTCGGATTCCTTGGGATAAAGCTCCGGCGCCGTAAATAATCTAAGCACATAGTCTATAGCAAAGAAAAACGTTGTGACTGCCTCTATAGCAAGAAGGAGCGACCCATAGTTCCGCTCCATATAATTAAAAGTAATGGCAAACGCCGAGAAAAGATTCAAAGCCAGCGCAATAATACTGATAACATCATACAATCTGTTTATGGGCTCATCGACAACACCCACGCTTACCATGTTAAACAGCTTAGCTCTTATTCTTCTGCTCTTTGTATTCGTGCCTTTACTCATTACCCCCTCCTGTATTTAATTAGTATAAAACTTCCAGGCTGTCACTCCGTCAACTTCTACCGATCTTGCATCTATGCCCGGTCCGTATTTCTCATTGAGATAACCCATCAAGGTATCTTTGGCTCCATCATCACTTACAAAAAATACATTTTCATTTTCAAACAATGCTTTGGCCGGATTGGAAATACCTGCCTTTCCGGCAAAATATAAACCGCTCGGAGAATTACCGTTTCCGCCCATCTCGGTGATATTCGCATAATAATCCGCATATTTACGGTCTATATCAAAAATATCCTTAGCTCCAAGAAGCATTCCGTAATCAGCTATATTATATATCACGAAATGTCCTTTTGCTTCTCGTATATTGATAAAATCTTCATACTTGCTATCGCCGTTGGTAAATTTAGAATTATCCATCACCTCGGACTTGATAAATACGGTAGCTATAAGGAATAACAAAACGGCACATACAGCGATCTTTTCGAATCTCTTTGAAAGCTCGGTAATATTATCTTTCTTTTCAATCTTAGAAGAAAGATGATCCACAACAATAAAGCCACTAATCAAGACAGCCGAAAGCCATATGATGATCTCAACTCTCCAAAAGAATCTTCCCTTAAAGATCAGATAATAATACTCGGCAAAAGAAAGCGCCGCATAAATGATATTCTGAGCAATAAGCCATCTGTCACCTATCGCAAGTGAAAGTAAAACGATCACCATTAAAAGGCCTGCAAGAGTCCTGTTTCCGAATCTGGATACAAACTCCTTTACTGTACTCTTAAGTACACTCATGTTTAGGCCAAGGCCGCTGTTATTATGCTTCTCTCCAACGCTCTCAAGTTTTCTTAAGTTTGCTTCGTTAAACGTCTCCGGATCATTGAACATCCAATGATGTATCATATCAAAATCCGCAGCTGTTATCCCCTCAGCTTCATAATCCTCTGAGCCATTGGAATAATCATACATTCCAAAGTCTCTGACTTTTATAAGGATATCGTCACTCACCTTAAAATCGCGCCACTGTGTCATGTAGTAAGCATGATAATTAATTGCAAAACAAAGAACACATGCTACAAAAGGGATGAGCAATAATCTGTGTCGCATAAGTTTGTCCGTTTTTCTTAAAGCCCATGCGCCAAATACGAACAATACAAATACAAAAGGCAATACACTTTCAAAGGATTGAATCCTTACGCAAAATCCCAATACAAGCATTAAGGATGCCAAAGAAAAAGAGATCTTATCAACCTTTTCATCACGCCTAAAGAGCATGATCATATAAATGCTTGCGGCAACAACATAAAGTACCGCTGATTTGGAATAATGGATATGAATATAAAATTCACCGGCCAAAAGAAAATTCAGAAAAACAGTGATGATAACAGAATGCTTTATTGACAGTTTATCCGAAAAAGCCAGAGCCAGCATGATTACCGCAAATAAGTCGGTTATAAGATAAAACCAAAGATAACAGTTTATTCCGGGAAAGATAAAATAGAAAAACTTTATCATATATCCCAGAACAATATTGGTATAAACAAGGTACTGCGAGAAGATCCCATATGCACCTGCCGCGGCCATATTCATGCCGGCGTCATCATTCACGTCATATGATACATAACCAAAGCATACACACAATGCCCATATCAATAATGATATACAAGCAATATATAATGTCTTTTTCTTCATCACAGTACCCATTTCCTTATGCGTTATTTAATTTCAGTTTATTTATTCATCTTGCGTTTTCCGAAGCTCTCCATCACAAGATCACTTACATCCTGAAGATAATCAAGGCTTCTCTTCTTGTTATCAGACTTGATTTTCTTCTTGTCTGTCTTAGAAACGTTCATGGTATTGGTATCTTCGCTCTTCTTGTTGGAGCGCTTGTTGTCGTTTGAATCAAGATACCACGCCTTGGTAGAACCTTCGCCCTTGATGTTTATCCTTCCGACATTTTCAAAACCTTCGGAAGCCTGTTTCCTGGGTTTACGCTTTCTATCCTCAGCTTTTCTTCTGTCATCAGACTTTCTTCCGTCACGTGATCTCTCATCGTTTCTCTTACTGCCTGATCTTCTGTCTCCGGGCTTTCTGTCGTCATACTTGCGATCGCCCTTATAGCTGCGTCTCCTATCTCCGGACTTACCGTCACGAGATCTTGAATATGAGCCGCGTGAATCTCCTCTGCCTCTTCTTCCGTAGCCGTCTCTTCTATCACTTCTCTTTTCAAAAAGAACAAGATCTTCTAGATCGGCGCCCATCTTAAGCTTCATAAAGCCTGCAGCAAGCTGCTCGGCTGTATATTCGCCCTCTTCAATCTTCTGATTAACAAACTCAAGAACCGATGAAATATCGGAATTCTCAATAATATCAATAACCTCGGCAAATACCTTCTGAGATTTCGCCCTCGTGATCTCTTTTGCAGAAGGAACGCGTCTTTCTTCGATACGAGTATGACATACCTTCTCAATCTCGCGAAGCTTGTACATCTCACGTCCGCCGACAAGAGTAAACGATCTTCCGCTCTTTCCGGCACGACCCGTTCTTCCGATCCTGTGAACGTAATATTCGATATCCTCGGGGATATCAAAGTTAAATACAGCCTCAACACCGCTTACATCAATTCCTCTTGCCGCAACATCAGTAGCGATAAGAATATTGATCCTTCCTTTTCTGAAAAGATTCATAACGGTGTCTCTCTGATTCTGAGAAAGATCTCCGTGAAGCCCGTCTGCGAGATAGCCTTTTCCTTTAAGGCTCTCGGCAAGCTGATCTACCATTTTCTTGGTGTTACAGAAAATAAGAGTTCTTCCCGGATTATAATAGTCAAGGAGTCTTACAAGAACTTCCTCTTTCATCTTCTGAGGAACTCTGTAATATGCCTGCTCAATAGCGGCAACCGTGATCTCCTTGGGAGTCATCTTAATGTACTCTGCATCCTTCTGATACTTTCTCGTGATCTGAAGAATTGGTTCAGGCATGGTAGCTGAGAAAAGAGCTGTCTGCCTCTCTTCCGGCATTCCGTCAAGGATAGTCTCTATATCCTCTCTAAAGCCCATGTCGAGCATCTCATCCGCCTCATCAAGTACAAGAACTCTTACGCTCTTCATCTTCATGGTATGTCTGCGCATATGGTCCATAACTCTGCCGGGAGTACCGACAACAATCTGAACTCCTGCAGAAAGAGCTCTGATCTGTCTGGAAATGTCCTGTCCGCCGTATACGGCAAGGACTTTGATTCCGTGCATATATTTTGCGAAATCTCTGATATCGTCAGCTGCCTGCATCGCAAGTTCTCTTGTAGGACACAGAACAACTGCCTGTAAATGCTTATTCTCAGGGTCTACCTTTTCCAAAAGAGGTATACCGAAAGCTGCTGTCTTTCCGGTTCCCGTCTGAGCCTGGCCGATAATATCCTTACCTTCCATCATAACGGGAATCGCCGCATTCTGTATGGGAGACATATATTCAAAACCCATCTCGCTTACAGCGCGGATAATTCTTTCATCAAGGCCGGATTCATCGTATCTGACCCTTACTTCTTCTTTTTTCTTACTTACTTCCATTCAAAACATCCTTATTCTTCACCAGATAATCAATCAGTGAAACAATTGTGAGCGCAAGAGCTATCCACATAATAACTGTGGTAATCGTAGGCATGACAGGACCGCCTATATTGGCGATCATAAGAACTACCATAAGCATCTGGAAAGTAGTCTTAAATTTGCCCCAGTAGCTTGCGGCAATAACTCTTCCGTTATCTGCGGCTATAAGTCTGAAACCGCTGATTATAAATTCTCTTGCAATAATAGTAATAACAACAACGGCAGGGATTCTTCCAAGTTCTACAAGTCCGATCATTGCAGAACATACCAACAGCTTATCGGCAAGAGGATCCATAAACTTACCAAAATCAGTTACAAGATCATACTTTCTGGCAATCTTTCCGTCTACAAGATCCGTAAGCGACGCAATAATAAATGTGGCAAGTGCTGCCCACTTTAAAAGGTCATTGTATGGATCGCTCAAAAGAAAGAAAACAAAAAAAGGAATCAAAACCACTCTTGCTACAGTTAATTTATTAGGTAAATTCATCGTACTTCCTCCCCTATCAGGTCGTATTCATTGGATCCCGTGATCCTAACTTTTATAAAATCTCCGGTCATGAGTTCACGTCTTACGCCGGTAACAAACAAATAGCCGTCAATATCGGGCGCATCTTTGTACGTCCTTGCAACGTAGGAATATGTGCCGTCATCCTCAATATCACCGATACGCCCCTCCACAACCGCATCAAGTGTTCTTCCGACCATATTCTCAGCTTCCTCAAATGCAATCTCCTGCTGAAGACGCATAAGCTTATTTCTACGGGTATTCTTAACCCTCTCCGTAACCTGATCCGGCATTTTTGCAGCAGGTGTGTCCTCCTCCTGTGAATACGTAAACACACCCAGTCTGTCAAACCTAAGATCCCTGACAAGAGCCATTGTCTCATTGTGATCTTTTGCCGTCTCTCCCGGGAACCCGCTTATAAGTGTAGTCCTTATACAGATATCAGGTATCTCATCGCGAAGTCTTTTAACAAGGCTTCGTATCTGCGCGTTGTTCGTGCGCCTTCCCATCTTCTTAAGGATAATATCAGAACCCGACTGTATTGGAATATCAAGATAATTACATATCTTTGGCTCGCTCTTTATCGTCTGTATAAGATCTTCATTTATCTCCTCCGGATAACAATACAATATCCTGATCCACTTAAATCCTTCTATCTTACACAGCTTATGAAGAAGCTCGGGTAATTTCTTTTCACCGTAAAGGTCTACTCCGTATAAAGTTGTCTCCTGAGCAACAACCAAAAGCTCGGTGATTCCGGCTTCTGCAAGCTTCCTGGCATCTTCAAGAAGCTGCTCCATGGGAACACTTCTGTATCCGCCTCTAACCTTGGGTATAATGCAGTAGGTGCAACGCTTGTCACAACCTTCCGCTATCTTCAGATAGTTAAAAAGACCTCCCGTAGTGATAACTCTGTCCATACCACCGACGGGTTTCTTGTTGATATCATAGAAATAGTTCTTGTGAGAAAATAACTTGTTTCTGGAAAGAGTTTCATCGATTGCATCAATGATCTTATCTGTTGCCGTAACTCCGAGAATCTCATCCACCTCGGGGATTTCCTTTTGGATCTCCTCTTTGTATCTCTGTGCAAGGCATCCCGTAACAATAAGCGCCTTAAGCTTGCCGGATTTTCGCATATCTGCAAGTTCCAGGATTGTGTCTATGCTCTCCTGTTTGGCATCATTGATAAAGCAGCAGGTGTTAACAACTGCTGCTTCCGCTTCGTTCTCATCGTCCGTAAAGTCATAGCCTCTGCTTCGAAGTATTCCAAGCATAACCTCGGTATCGACTCTGTTCTTGTCGCATCCAAGCGACACAAATATTATCTTCATATCAGTTTTCTTCAGTATTCTCTGCTTCCTTAGCTACTTCTTCCGTAACTTCCGCAGCGTTTGCAAGTGCTGCTTTTTCCTCATCCGTAAGAATTCTGAGTGTATCCTCGTTCATCTCATCAACAGCGATTGAGAGAGGTTTCTGCTTAGCCTTTACTCTAACCATAGGCTCATCACCTGCGATGATCTGTCTTGCTCTCTTGGCTGTAGCCATAACTACAGAATATCTTGAGCTGATAACAGGCTCCTCACCTTCTTCAACGCCCTTGTTAACAACTTTCATGAGATCTACATATGAAGGATGTATCATAATAATTCCTTTCCTGCGGACTCTTCCGCAATAAACAGCTGATTATTTATATTATAATTTCTTAAGCTGCTCTCTGATAGTTTCTATAAAATCAAGATTCCTGCCGGGACTTAAATGTGCCGCATTTATGATCTTATGCACATTTTCTACACTGTCCTCAAGCTTATCATTGATGACTATATAATCATAATTCTCTATGCCAACCGACTCTTCAACCGCTCTGTTAAGGCGCTGCCTGATAACATCATCGGTCTCCGTTCCTCTGCCGCGAAGTCTCTTTTCAAGCTCTTGTGCGGAAGGTGGCATAACAAACAATAATACCGCATCCGGGTACTGCTTCTTGATCTGAAGCGCACCCTGTATCTCTATCTCAAGGATGACGTCTATTCCCTGTGCAAGCTTGTCTTCAACATACTTCCTGGGCGTGCCGTAGTAATGATTTACATACTTGGCATGTTCTATAAGTCCGTCTTCCTCAATAAGCTTCTCAAACTCTTCATTGGTAATAAAGAAATACTCTCTACCGTTAACTTCGCCTTCTCTGGGTGATCTTGTAGTTGCCGAAACAGATAATGCATACTGATCATACTTGGCTGTAAGCGCCTTCATGATAGTTCCCTTACCTGCTCCCGAAA
>JAEEGK010012369.1_pt1 | contig 19405 bp, 21 predicted proteins | sample 8958771 | NCBI WGS metagenome assembly JAEEGK01 (sample SAMN16246547, study PRJNA631951) | gut metagenome | biome: gut microbiome; feature: rumen; material: SC-attached | host: Bos | place: Iran: Karaj | collected 2018-10
AACGCTTCTGATTACCGGGTTTTTTATGGTATCATAATAAATCACATAATATGCTTCCTGCCATGACGTACCGATGGGGAAATACTCTCTGCCGTTTGCTTGCCCGAATGAACACAGAACCGTCCCTCGTTCACGTGATTGGGCATAAACACTTAATGGCAAGAAGCCTACCAAAATAAACATAAGCGATAACAAGTACTTCTTCATATTGACTAATTTTAATTATTCCATGTCCAAAAATAGCTGAAATTTTCTTTTCAAACAAATATCTTGAAGTGTTTTTAATTCATAATGTTACAATTTGATTTTTGCTAACTAATTGATGATAAGGCAATTTTATCAAAAACTGTCTTGAAATTGAGCCAAAATTGTAACATTACTTGTTTGATAAGTGCTTGGACATTGGGAAAAAAGTGGTAACTTTGAAGCGCATTTTTTGAAAATAATTATGAAGGCCATGCTAAAGAATCTTTCTTTGTTCATCGTGACTTTAATACTCTGTGGATGTTCGTTTGATAATAATATACATACACAGTTGGTGTTAGTGGATAGCTTGTTGACAAGAGAAGAGAATGATTCTGCATTACATTTAATTAGCAAGATAATCCCTGAAAAGACGAATGAAGAAGATTATGCTTATTACTGTTTGCTGCGAAGTCAAGCTGTATATAAAAGTTATGCTCAAGAGGTCTCAGATTCTCTAATTGACAAGGCCATTGTTTATTATGAGCATGCGGACAATAACAAAATGCTAGCTCGTGCATTGTTTTACAAAGGTTCCATTTTGTATTCGTCTGGTCACAAAGTTGAAGCGTTAGACAGATTTAAGAATGCTGAAATACTTGCCCAAAAAGGAAATGACGAAGTGCTAAAGCACAACATCTATTTTTATATCGGCACCGTGAATCTTAATAGTGGTGAGCATCTGTTAGCATTGGATTTCTTTAAGAAAGCCAAAGAATGCGCAGAACAGACAGGGCGAAAGGATCATCTCGTATATGATTATGAGAAAATGGCTGTATGTTACAGACTGTTAGGTAAGGTTGACAGCAATGGCTATTATATAAACAAAGCGGTTTCCATGATTGAAAGCATACCTGTAAATCCTCCTGTCAATCGTGCGAGAATCTTGGCTGTCTTGGGGAACTCTTTTTATTCCGTTGACATGAATAAGTCTGAATATTATCTCCAGAAATCCATAAGTCTTTTTCCAGATGGTAATGCATATAGAACTTTAGCACAAATAGAATTGAGCAGAGGCGATACAATAGCAGCAAAAAGCTATTTGAAGAAGAGTTCGACGCTTAGCCGTCAAGATGACGTAAAAATAGCAAATCTTCTGCTATTGGGTCAGATAGAACAGAAATGTGGAAATCTACAACTGGCTAATGAATTGTCCCGACAGGCTTTCTTGTTGAAGGACTCCTTGGCCAACAGGTTTCATGAGGAAAATGTCAAGGCGCAACAGATAGAATTCGACAGGAAGGTTGAGCAAAAGCGGGCTGCTCAGGCGAGGCAATGGCTGACCGGAGGTGTGGGTGTTGCGGTTATGGTGATTTGTCTGATGGCTTGGTATTACTTCAGAAGGAAGAAAAAGAATGTGCTGTTGCTGACAGCAAAGGAAAAACTTATCGAGGAACTGCGTGAGGACAGAAATGATGCCAACGAGAAACTAAAGGCAACCCAAGACGAAATGAACGCTATGAGGCTCGACTTGCAGGAACAAGAGCGAAAAATACGCTCGTTCGACCGCGAACGGAAAAAGCGCGAGCAGTGGTTAGGACATGGACGCACCCTGCTGGAATCACTCCTGAATCAGGGAAACATGGCCTTATGGAATCATCAAGACTATGAAGATTTCATAGGGTACTATCGCATAACCAACAGCAGATTTGCAAAAACTATTGATGAGGAATATACGGATTTGTCTCCAAACCAGAGCGTGCTCGTCATTCTGGATGATATTGGCATGAGCGACGATGATGTCATGCGGGCCATGAACCTGACCAACGGCGCATTGCGGACATTGCGCTCGCGGCTGAGACAACGCAGGCTGGATGGTAAGACTGATTCTTGAGAATGAGAAAATAGGAAATGGAGAAATTGAGAGAATGAGAAATTAGGGCGAAATGTTAACGGAATTATTTCAATCGTATTAAAAGCTGTTAACGCAAACAGTTAAAGTTGAATGAACACAGAGTCCCTCGTTCACGATAAAGCTACCATCCATCATTGTACCTCTATCGTTACTTGACTTGATTCTTTAAACGACACTATGCCTTTATATTTGTCATATAGAAGAAAGAAACTGTTGGCTTTTATGTTGTTAATGGTGAAATAGACGGTGTATGGACACCAACAGTCCTTCTCTCCATATAAAACAGGCGTTACCTCAACGAATAAAGAATCAGGGCACCCCTTACCCTTTTTATAATCCGAGCAAATGTCGAAGTGACTCAAGCCACAATTTGCATAAATGTTTTGGAGTTCACACGAGATATTGTCACCCATCTTTGTTAGTACAAGCACTTGAGTAATTGAGGTATCGAGGCTTGAGCGTGTCTGTCTTTGACATTCGCTATTCTCGACATTGCTCACTGCTATACTAAGCACAGGGGGACAGACCCCTTGTGAGCAGTTATAGCAGATAGGAATACTCCCTAAATCCTCTATCATCATATAACCAAACAATAGTAATTTCCTTTGATGTTACAAAAGAATAAAACAAATATATTTCCAAAAAATTGTCTTTTCCAAGTTCAAACCCATAGTGTTTTGTAAGTAATTCCTCAAAAAGGCCTTCATTAAATTCCCCTTTTTTGAAGAATACATTTATAATTCCAGGCTTTATACGTCTTTTTAAAGTATTTTTCATCTTATAGTTATAATCTCTAACTAAACAATAATTGAAAACGTTGTGATTATTCAGAATAGTCAAGATAGTTTTTTTATCTTCCCAAAATTGAATTGTAAGTTGAGCCTCATCGAAATCTAAGCAGGACAATCTCAATATGGTAAACTCAATTTTTTTCTGGAAGGGTAATCTTTCCAAATCACATTCTCGGGTCACAATATTCCTTTTATACTTTCTATTTAACAGATTTGATAAAAACTGGCTGTTATAAATTGACTTTTCCATTTGACTATGATTATTAATGAAAGTTTATTCATTTATCAAGTTATAGTGAACAGGGGACGGTTCTGTGTTCACACGGAGCATCACATGATAGATGCCCGTTTTGCTTTTCTTTCTTGTACTCCTTGGCATATTCGTCGGGTTTTGTTCCATAATGCAAATAGTATAACTTATTTCTATAACCTCCAAATCTTTTAACTCAAAAATGAACACAGAACCGTCCCTCGTTCACGTAAAAATGAGTCAAAGTCCCTGTGATTCTTGTGATTCCGTGGTCGTGATGCGCCAGTAACTCCCGTTCCCCTTGTGAATGTATGCAAGATAGCGGCTTGACAGTTTCCGGCCACCTGGAGTGTAGTCATTGACAATATCCTTCTTCTGAGCACTCATATTAATTTTGTTAGGATGATTCACTATGATTAGTGATTGATGTCTAATTAAATAAAATTTCAATGTATTTCAATGTAAAATATAGACCAATGATGATTAATGATCCCCCAAGACCTAATCCATCTAAATAATAGTATATATTTATATCATCATTTTTATTTTTGCTCTCTGTATATTCGTGATATAAATTTCTAATTTCAAATAGACCCGCATATACTCCACAAAGACGATTAAATATGTTCATTGCGAAAAATGTAGATATTCCACAGAATACCATTATCAAAGCCAAAATAATATAAACATACTGCTGTTTATGGTATGGTTTGGGACTTTTCAGAATTTTTCGTATCCAAGAACAGGCATACCATATAGAAACAACCCCAGCAAAAATAAAAGCGAAATGTTCACTAAAAATTTCATTCATATTGTTTATCCTCTTCCTCCTTCCTTATTTGTTCCTCTTGGTTTTTCTCAATTGCTTCATCGAATGTAGAAGCACAGGGGGACAGACCCCTTGTGAGCAAAGAATTTGTGAGTCAAAGAACAGTCTCTGTGATTCATTCATTTCTCGTCTAAAGAGTCAAAGAAGGTGTCGCTGTATTCACTATTAGGATTTGTTGGCAGGCACAGTAAGAACAACAGAATCCAAGTGCCCACCGCAGGAACAAAAGATACCAGCATCCAGAAACCAGACCGACCAGAATCATGGAGCCTTCTCACAGTGACAGCCGCTAATGGAAATAAGTAGAGGATGAAATAGGCCAGTATAAAGATACATACAATAAAGTCCCATGGTTGTGTTAAGTTTATATAAGCGACATGACCGACACGATGCCCAGAAGATATATCCTTAACTGTACCATAATTAAAAAGAACAATATAGGATATAACAAACACACAAATGCCCAAAAGCAAGCCAAACAGGATGAATCCCCAGAATTCTTTTCTGTTGGCGCATGAACTGTAGTCACTGAAATTCTTTGCCGTCTCCCATATAGACGAAAAATAATCTTTTATCATAATTTCTATATTTATAAATAAAAACTACTATAATGAATATTTATTTCATGATTTTATACTGTCATTATCCATGAGATATTTTTGTATAATCGGGCTATAAGGTAGTAATGTTATAACCGTATCTTTTCGTATTACTTTCAGCTCTAAACTTCCATATTCCTTGGAGATACTGTCGCCTTCCTCAAATCCTTTCGACCAGACTTTATACACAATAGGATAAGTTCTTGGAATGCAATAATAGACTTTCTTTCCGTCGTTTCCATACCCATATACATCCAAATCCCCCATCCAGTTACTGTAGTCTGTAACACGAACGTGATATTCCAACTCGCGATAATATTTCACCCAATATTCTTTATCATTCTGCAATGCTTCATCATTTTTACTCGTATGATAAGCAAATAAGAGGGCCAGTATGTAAAGAAACACTCCAAACTTATGGTGTTTAATTATTTCTTTTATCAGTGAGAAAAAGGTATCCATGTCTTGCTCCTTTCTTTTGAATATACAACGGGTGAAGAATTAATCGTCGTGAACGGTTCTCCGTTCACACGGAGCATCAGATGGCAGATACCCGTTTTGCTTTTCTTTCTTGTACTCCTTGGCATATTCAATAGATTATGTTCCTATTTGCAAAGTTACATCTTATTTCAATAACCTCCAAAACTTTTAATTCAAAAATGAACACAGTCCCCAGTTCACCGTTTTAAAGGGTTCATCTTGTTTGGGGCAAAGCGGGATTTTAGTTCCAGCAAACGCGGTACTTGATACTGCAAACAAACAGCAAGCAATAATAAATTTCCTCATAGAATTGGGGTTTATAACTACCGTAAATAAATTTTTGCTTGCAAAAGTATCATTTATTTTGAAATTAATCGAAAAAAAACGAGTAAACTTAGTACACAGGTGTAATGGGTTTTGGTTCGTAACCCGCTTTAACGAAACAGGTTACGAGCCAAAGTACATTTAGTACACATCCCGTCAGACTTTCAGTCTGCGTATGTTGGAATCGAGCGTCTTGGCGACCTCTTCGTGGAAAAGTTTGTGGTTGATGCTGCGTCGTATGTTGGAAATGCGCTGCTTGGTGAGGTCGAGCAACGTGGCTATCTCAGTGGGGATGAATCGCAACTTAATTAGGATGCAGACGTTGACTTCTTTTTCCGTGAGGTGATGTTGCGATTTGGTCACTTCTTTATAGAAATCGGGCAGATGTTTTGAAACGGTAGCATGAAGTGACTGCCATTGCTGGTCGGTAGGTGTTTGGACATGGGCGGCTAACCGGCGGAGTTCTTTTACGATTTCTCTTTCCAGCAATGATCTTTCCAGTCCCCAATCGGCAGGATTTACCTTATCTGCTTGGTACAGGGCGAGTGCCTCTTGCAACTGCTCGATATCTTGCTGTTTTTTCTCCAGGAATTGTTCGCTGCTTAGCCTGATAGCATCGAATTCTCTTTGGGCGGTTTCATATTGTTCCAACGTGTGGGCATACTTGGCGTTGACGGCTGCCATCTCTTCGCTTTTGAGTCTTTTCTGCTTCTTAATATATCTATTAATAAGGTGGGCGAAAAGCGTAAATGCGACCACAGAAATTAACAGCAAGAGCTTATAGTGGTTGGCCTCGGCTGATTTTTCTGCGGCTATGCGTTGACTCTCGTTGTAGTTGTAAAGGGCTTGTGTGCGGGTGATTTCGTCGGCAGAGTGAATGATGTATGCAGAGTCATTGGCTTGAGCGTAGAGCGCGGAGTATTTGAAGACGGAGTCTGCCACTCCGAGTTTGTGATAGATACTTGATAGCCCTTTATATCCCATTTCCTTATCCTCTATGTCAAACACAGGATTGAGCAGTTTCCGATAGAAATAAATAGCAGAATCCAATTCCTGTACGCCTTGATAGTAGAGTCCCTTGGTGTAATAGTATGATTCACGGCCAGGAGTGATTTCTCCATCTTTATCAAAGAATCCGGAATAAGCCTCGTATTGCTTGAGAAGACTGTCTGCTCGCTTGAAGTCTTTTTTCTCGATATAGAAATCAGCGGCAACGCCCATTTCGGCAGCGGCTAAGTCTCGTTCTTTCATTTTCGTGTATTGGGAGATTGAATTCTCAACAATGGCAAGTGAAGTATCTTTCTTCCCCAATGCATAATAGGCTCCAGCCATATATTCATAGTAACTGATGGCTGCAATGGTGTCTTTGGCCTTCAAGGCTACGACATAGGCCTTGCGTTCAGCCTCCAGTTCTAATTGAGGGGAGCGTTGCCGCTGATAGAGTACAGCCATCTGGCCGTAGACACGGCAAAGGGTATGGAAGTCACAATCGGCATCGGTGGTATCGGCCTGGCTGACGGCTTCCTGATAATAGTGGAGTGCCATAGGGGCATCGTTTCGGTCGCGATAGACACAGCCCAGCATGTAGAGGGCGCGCATATAGCGGTGATTGCGACCAAGGAAAGGCCGATAATAGTCGGCCACCTGCTCCATGTCGCTAAGGGTATCCATGGATTGATAAGTCTTGTTCATAGCCTCAGCCCGAAGCAGTTTATAGTGCATCCGCTGGCTGCGGGAAAGTCCAGAGTCGCCGATGCTGTCCAAGAGGGCAATGGCTTCGCTGGGATTCTCGTTCATGGAAGCCTCTGCCCGTTCGAGCATGCGCTGGGCTGTCCTGTTGTCGCAGGCGCAGAGCGACAGCAAGGCTAAGAGCAGGCATATCCATGAAGCACGTTTCATAGGTGCAAAGATACATAATTTTGCCCTTAAAAGCAAACTTTCGTGGGGAAAACAGGGCGAAATGTTAACGGAATTATTTCAATCGTATTAAAAGCTGTTAACGCAAACAGTTAAAGTTGGGTTTTAAGAAAACAATGCTAAATAACATGTTTTCAGTGCTTAAGGGGTAAAACGGTCGGGGAAATCCGGTGTTTCGGCTAATCGAAAAAGATGTAAACCCGCTTTTATGCCCGCCATTATTTTTGTAATTTTGCACTGCAATCAAGAATTTTTGGATTCTTCTAACCCCTTACTGATGAGAAAGAAAGTATTTATATTTGCAGTTTTACTGCTTATGACTGGTGTTTCCGTCACTGACGCACGTAAACGCAAAGAACAGAAAAAAGACAACGTGGTATTGACAAGCGAACGGCATGAGATCGATAATTTCGATTTCCTGTACAACGATACTGAATACGATGCCCCCAAAGTTTCATTCACCGAGAACCTGATGGACGAGGCTTTCTCGCATATCGGCACGCGCTATCGCCATGGTGCCAAAGGTCCTTCGGCTTTCGACTGCTCTGGTTTTACCAGCTATGTCTATCGCCAGATGGGCATACAGCTGAGTCCTTCCTCACGCGACCAGTATGCCAGCAACCATCCCGTCAGCCGTCGCGACCTTCAGACGGGCGACCTGGTGTTCTTCACCGGACGTAATGCCCGTGGCGGCGTAGGTCATGTGGGAATCGTGGTAGATGTGAATGCCGACGGCACTTTCACCTTTATCCATGCTTCAACGAGCAAGGGCGTCCGCGTGAGCGAGTCCACCGAGAGCTATTACGTAAACCGCTACGTAGGTGCTCGCCGAGTGATGTAAAAAAAGAAGACCCACCCCGACCCTCCCTGTGAGGGAGGGAGAATACATTCTTCACTAATAAACTATAAAACTTATGAACTTTAAGAAGATACACAGTTTTATAATTTGCATAATGATAAATGCTGGCTTCACAATGCCAGCATTTGCTGTTTCTGATGCCAACGACGAGAACATGACCTTTGCCTTCGTGGGCGATGTCATGATGGGCAGGACATTCCCGTCCATCCAGTTGCCTCCACAGGATGGCGCACAGCTCTTCACCGATGCCAAGCCCATACTGAAAAGGGTGGACATGGCTCTGGGAAATCTGGAGGGCGCGCTCTGCGAGGGCGGAACGAGCACCAAGGGGACTGGTCCCAACAGCTATGCCTTCCGCACGCCTCCCCGCTATGCCAAGTGGCTGAAGGATGCCGGCTTCGATTTCATGAGTATGGCCAACAACCACTCGCGCGACTTCGGACAGACGGGCATCGAGCAGACCGAGCAGGCCCTGCGCGAACAGGGAATCGCCTTTGCCGGTGTGGCTGGCCGTGTGGAATATACCGTGGTGAACTGCAAGGGAAAGAAAATCGGCATCTGTGCCTTCGGACATAACCAGTACACCGTGAAGCATCTCGACCTGAACAAGGTGGAACAGGTGCTTAACGCCCTGCGTGCCCAGACCGATTTCATCATCGTTTCGTTCCATGGCGGCGCTGAAGGGCGCTCGAAGAGCCATCTGCCCAACGGTCCGGAAACATTCTTGGGCGAGAACCGCGGCAACCTGCGCCAGTTGGCTCATTTCTGCATCGACCACGGTGCCGACATCGTTTATGGTCACGGTCCGCACGTTTTGCGTTGCGTGGAGGTTTACAAGGGAAGGTTCGTGGCCTACAGTCTTGGCAATTTCTGCACCCCCTATGGCGTGTCGCTGACAGGAATCTCGGGCTATGCACCCCTGGTGGAAATCAAGACCGACAAAAACGGGCGTTTCATCAGCGGTCAGGTTCATCCGTTCATCCAGCGTCCGGGCGTTGGTCCAAGGACCGACAAGACCAATGCGGTGATAAGGGAAATGATGACGCTCACACAGCAGGACATTCCCAACAATCCGATTAAGATTGATGCCACGGGAAAGATTACGCTGAAATAATTCTTCCGCTGTTTAACGAATAGAATAGAAAAAGGAAAGGCATTCTGCAAAAACAGAATGCCTTTTTTGTGGGTCACCATTATTATCCCTCCCTCACAGGGAGGGTAGGGGTGGGTCTCCTTACTCCTTAACGATGGTTCTCTTCTCAGCGATGCGAGCCTTCTTACCAGTGAGCTTGCGCAGGTAGTAAAGCTTAGCGCGACGCACCTTACCAACCTTGTTCACCTCGATAGAATCGATAGCGGGAGACTCGATGGGGAAAATACGCTCAACACCTACAGTGCCCGACATCTTGCGGACGGTGAAGCGACGCTTGTCACCATGGCCTACAATCTTGATGCAGACACCACGGTAGAGCTGGATACGCTCCTTAGAACCTTCAACGATTTTGTAAGCGACAGTTACAGTGTCACCAGCTTTGAAATCTGGGAACTTCTTGCCGGTTGCAAATGCTTCTTCAGCAACTTTAATTAAATCCATTTGTTTAAAATAATAAAAGTGTTATCGTGTCCTGCGCAACATGGCCATGCAACTCTTCTACATGCCAGCGGTTACGCCGAAAGCGGGTGCAAAGGTACTAATAATTAATGAAAAACAAAGAATGAAGAGGGAAGAATTTGGCAGTCAGGTCACTTCTTTTAACATATTTTTAGAGAATGGAGCCTTTCTCCATTATTATTTTCTTTGGTAGAATAGCTATAGGAGGGATTTATGCATCATGCCGCAGTGCCTATCTCGTAGAGATATTCGGGTGCAAAGTCTGCGCCGTTTTCCCATTCTATGGTGTTAAACTTGATGGTAAAACGTTTGAAGTATTCTATGTCCCTCAGTGGTGCGAATACGGGACCGATAAGCGAGTCACTAAGGTCGGCAATCCTCGTCTCGCCATTGTTGAACAGCAACTTTACTTTGTAACCGTCCAGATATTCTGCTTTTACAACTTCAATAAACATAAGCGATTACTTTAAGGGTTCAATCTTGTTAAGTGGTTCTCCTTTCTGGGCTCTTTCCCAGTTGTCCATGAGTTCCTGTCGATGATCTTCCAACCATTCAAGAATCATGCGTAACGCTCTTCCCGGCATTTCCCCCTTGACAATGCCGTCTTTGATGTTCACAATGACCTTATAATCACCATACCATGCATGGAAATGGGGAGGCTGATGGTCGGCAAAGTTCATCCAAATGTAAATACCATAAAAGAAGCTAATCTGTGGCATATTGTCGTTATTTGACGTTCATGGTGCAAATATAAGAAAAAAAACGCAAATATAGCAATCTTTGCGTTAAATCTCTTCAATTGTTACCTTGTTAGTTCTGCAGATACAAGTCATTGCATAAAATAAAATGCTGTTTTTATTTTGATTTATGCTTTCTAATGTGTATCTTTGTACCCGAAGTTTAACCTGTAGTATGAAAACAAGAAATAGTCTATTCTTTGGATTTGTGGTCCTCCTGCTGACCACAGTTTCGTGCCGCTCCCACTATCAGCTCAGTGGTGTGCAGCGCACGCGGATGCTCGTCGACAAACGCTACGACCAGCAGCCCGACCAGCAGGCAGCTGCCTATATCCTTCCGTTTAAGCAGCATGTTGACAGCGTGATGAATCCCGTGGTGGGCCGTACGGCTCGCTATATGGAAAGGGGCATCCCCGAGGGACTGCTCTCCAACCTGCTGCCCGACATCCTTGTCTGGGCCAGCGACCGGTATGGCGAGAAGCCCGACTTTGCCGTATATAACTATGGCGGCATCCGTGCCGCCCTGCCTGCTGGCGACGTCACACTGGGCGATATTCTCGACGTGGCTCCCTTCGAGAACAAGATTTGTTTCGGAACGCTCAGCGGAAAAGACGTGCTCGAGCTTTTCCAGCAGTTTACCACCGTTGGTGCCCATGTGAGTCATGGCGTCCAGCTTGTCTATGACAAGCATTTCAATCTGCGCGAGGCTACCGTCAACGGAAAGCCCGTCGACCCGGAAGGCAGCTACCGCTTTGTCACCATCGACTATGTGGCACAGGGTAACGACGGACTGAAGGCTTTCAAGAAAAAGACCGACTTCAAGCCCCACACCACTTCGGCCGACAACAGCCGCGACCTCATCATCGAGTATTTCCGCGAAAAGATGGCCAAAGGCGAACTCGTGGATGCCCAGATAGAGGGGCGTATACAATTCGAAAACTGATAATCAGACAAAAACCTCAAGAATCATGATAACGCTGAAAAGTATTCATAATAAGCTGATGGCAGCACTTTGCTGCTACGTCATGCTCCTCGCCTCCAGTTCCGCCCAGGCTCAGGACAAGCAACTGCTGATACTGCATACCAACGACACCCATAGCTGCATTATGCCGCTGAAGGAAACGCTGGCCGACACGACAGTGGCCGGCAGGGGAGGCTATCTGCGCCGTCTGGCTCTGATAAAACAGGAACGGCTGAAGAATCCCCAGCTGTTGCTCTTCGACAGTGGTGACTTCTCGCAGGGGTCGGCCTACTATACGCTCTATAAGGGAGATGTGGAGGTGGACTTGATGAACCAGATGGGCTACGATGCCGCCACCATAGGCAACCATGAGTTCGACTTCGGTATGGAGAACATGGCCCGCCTGTTCCGCAGGGCCAAATTCCCCATCGTGTGTGCCAACTACGACTTCACGGGAACGCCCGTAGAGGGCGTGGTGAAACCATATATCATCATCCGCCGCAACGGAGTGCGTATCGGTGTGTTTGGACTGTCGCCTGAGCTGAAGGGACTTGTTGACGACAAGAACTGCGAAGGCGTGAAGTTCCTCGACCCTATTGAAACGGCCAATAGCGTTGTTGCCGAACTGAAACGGAAGAAGTGCGACCTCATCATCTGTCTTTCCCATCTGGGATGGCTCGACAGCGAAATCTCCGACCAGAACTTCATGGCCCGGACGCGCGGCATCGACCTGGTGCTCGGTGGTCACAGCCACACCTATTTCGAAACCCTTCAGTATGTGAAGAATGCCGACGGCAAGGAAATAGCCAACGACCAGAACGGCAAAAGTGCCATCTGGGTAGGGCGTATCACGCTCGACTTGAAAAAGAAGTAACCCCCACCAAACCTCCCCGGGGGAGGCTTTCTGTATTCCCCAGTGTGTTCGTTTGAATTTGCAATTCAAACGCATTGAGTATCAGGATTTGAAATCCGAAAGAGGCTGTTGGAGGCAGTGGGCATTGCAAATGCCCGACTCAATGCTGCCGAATTACAAATTCGGCAGAACGGGAGAAAAAGCCTCCCCTCGGGGAGTCTCTTTCCCTACGATGGGAGGAGAGTACAAAAAGCCTTTGCTATCTACTCCCCCTCCTTAGAAAGGAGGGGCAAGGGGTGGTTGATAAAAGGCGAGGGGTTACTCAAAATAGAACGTCAGGGCAATGATCTTGCTGCGCGCATCGCTTACCGAATTGGTGTAGAGGCGCATCGTTTTGTCTTGCAAGTCGTCGGCATGCTTTGTGTCGAGCGCGTTGGTCAGTCCGAGCATGAACTTCAGTTCGGGGCGCAGCTTGAAGAAAGGGAGGTAGAAGTCGCAGCCCAGTCCAACTTCGAAGAAAAGATCCATGCGTTTCATCTGCAGATAATCCTGCGACGAGCCCGAGAGGTTCAGCATCGGGTTCACTCCCGCCATGATGTAAGGTCGGTGATTGTTGAAACGCTTGGCTGCAAATATCAGGTCGGCAGCAGCCGAGATATACACACTCTTCAGGTCCTGCTGCTCTGTCAGGTTGGCGCCGTCTTCCTTCTTGTCCGTCAGGTTGTTGAACATGAAGTGGCGCGTGCCGAAATACATGGCAGGAGCCAGTCGGAAGGCAAAGTTCTCCGATATGCGTGCCTCTGCCAGCACACCCACCGTGAATCCTGCATCCCAGCGCACCTGGTCGCAAGTGACCGTCTTCTCCACACTTGTGCCGTCATCGTTGGTGATGATTTGCGGTCCCACGTTCAGAAACTCCACGTCTTGCAGATGCGTACCCACGAGCACACCGAAGTGCAGCGGCCTCAGGTCGATGTAAGGCTTGTTCTGCACACTGCGCTCCTGGGCCACTGCCTGCGTGGCAATAGTGAGGATAAGCAGAAGGAGAATATACGTTTTCTTCATTATTTCTAATAACGTGATGAGGTTTCAATTATTGCCTAATCCCTATAAATTGGTATTTTCGTACCTACTTTTGTGTGAAATAAAGTTAACCTACCAAAGATTTAGTACCTAAAAATAATGATAATCCAAAAATATGCTTACCTTTGCCATCGTAAATACATCAACAAGGTATTACACAGAAACATTATTAACAATTTAAATTATATCATTATGGCATACGTAATTGGAGAAGACTGTATTGCATGTGGAACATGTATCGACGAGTGCCCCGTTGGAGCAATTTCTGAGGGCGACCGTTATTCTATCGACCCCGATGTCTGCACTGAGTGCGGCACTTGCGCTGATGTTTGCCCCTCTGAGGCAATCTCTCTGCCCGAGTAATAGGATACAGACTTTTTAGCGAACAACAAGAGCCACCCCGAAGGGTGGCTTTTTTTCTTATTGCCACCCGCCTTTGAAAGGAGGGGCAGGGGGTGGTTGATAACGGGAAGGGCCAGATTGCCTTATAACCTTTTAGATTTTAGCCAAATTGCCATGAGAGGGTCTGCGATGGAGTACGTGCCCTCTTGGCGTGTCAGCAAATCAAACTCCAAAAGCTTTTTGGCTGCAGCCTGCACAGCACTTGGTGATTTCAATCGATGACGTTTAATGAATGGTGATGCTGTTATACTTTTCACGGGTTGTCCCTCTTCGCTGACAGCATAGAGCAGTTCCTTTTGTGTGTCACTGACGAAAGCCAGCTGTTCCCGGAGCCTTGGCTCACATTCCAACACATAATCTTCTATCAGTTTCCTGACAGCCTCAACGCCGCATCTTTCACCCTGCAATGCCAAATTGTAAGCATCCTTCATGATACGTTGCAGATAAAGTGTCACACCCATGAAAGTGTCATATACCAACCTGACGGCATCTTCGTCAATTCGTTTTCCTGCTGATAGGAAATGACCGCATGCAAAGTCTTTGTACACATCAAAAGGTATCGGCTTAAGCAATATGCTGCGGGCACTCATGAAGAATGGACGTTTCTCTGAGAAGAACATCTCTTCCATCAGCCGGCGCTGACTGCCCGAAAACACAAAGTTGGCATTGCTGAGCTTTTCCAAATGTGAGCGCAACAGGGCTTCCACGTTTTTCTCTGGGTATTTGGCTACTTGCTGAAACTCATCAATAACAATGATGCACCGACGGTCGGCGTTCTCTAAATACTGAAATATCTCCTTCAGTGTATAGTCAGGTGTGGTAATGTCGCCGAGGCGAATATCAAAAGTCGGTGTGTTTTGTACCGGATCGTAGCCAAAACTGCCGCTCAACGACCGAAGTGTGGCGGTAAACAACTTCATCATGCGCATGTTCCTTTTCGCAATAATACTGAAAACCTCAGCACCAAGCAACTGGATAAACTCACGGAAAGAAGTGGTATGCAGAATATCGATACTCAAGAATATATAATCCTTGCCCATCCGTCCCCCGTCGAAGCAATGCTCCACGAGTTTGCTCTTGCCCATACGCCTTTGCGACATGAGCACTACATTTTCCTCGCTTTTCAAGAATTTCATTAGGTGCTCCGACTCCTGCTCACGGTCACAAAAGTAAGCATCAGGTATCTTACCAGAAACTATAAAAGGGTTTTCTCTCTTAGCCATTGCTCTTAATACTTTTATTACAATGCTGCAAAGGTATAAAAAAATACGTAAGGTTCATCATTTTATTCTAAAAAAATTATTCTCGCAGAATAATTCTTTTTAAATAATCAATCAAAGAATTCGGAATTATACGGGTTTGCTCCTTTACTATCTATTCCCCGCCCCTGAAGGGGAGGGGCAGGGGTGGGGTCGGTATTGTAACAAAAAATCAAAGATAAATGGAAAAATCTTTGGAGTTTTCAATTTTATTTTGTTTCTTTGTCCCGAAAACGTATTCACTCTAAATAATTATTAACTACAACATTATGAAAAAGACATTTATTACACTCCTTGCAGCCTCGACATTGATGCTGTCGAGCTGCCTCACAACGGGAATGGGAACTGCTCCCACCGCTAATCAGAACACCAACGTGCTGGGTAATGTGCTTGGCGCTGTGTTAGGCCAGGTATTGTTAGGCGGAATGACATTCGACCAGACGGGCCTACTGGGCAGCTGGAACTACAATGCCCCAAGTGCTGCCTTTACCACCCAGCAGGCGCTGACAAAGGCCGGAGGTGCTGCCACGGTTGCCAACATCGCCTCGTCGCTGGCAAACAACTACAGCAACATCGGTATCAATCGCAACAACACCTCTTTCTCGTTCCTTGCCGGCAACAAGTTCTCGGCCAAGGTGAATGGCATCCCATTCAGCGGAACCTATACTTATAATTCCCAGAACGGTGAAATAGCCCTGAAGACGGCTTCTGAGACCATTAAGGGCAACGTGACGAAGACCGAGAAAGGAATGGGTCTGATGTTCGACGCCAAGCAGATGGCCAACATCCTTCAGAAAGAAGGCAAGGTCAGCAACACCGCAGCCGTTCAGGCTGTCAGCAAACTCGCTAAGAGTGCCGACGGTGCCCGTGTAGGCTTTGAGCTTACCAAATAAGGGTTGAAGGTTCTTTTTGGCACGGATTTCACGGATTTTCACGGATTGATTCATCCTGTTTTGTTTAAACGGAAGAAAAATATCAGTGGAAATCCGTGAAATCTATACCTATTAGGCAGCATATAATATCACGGAATATGCCCAAACAATAATCTTCAAAAATCCGCCAAAAACAACGAATTAATCGATTTTTTTCTTTCCGTCCAAACTCATTGGGCGTATCACATTATATTTGCATTGACGAAAATCTACAAAAATCTTGCAAAAATAAAGGAAGGGTCAGCTGTTTCTGGTCATGATAGGCTTAAAGAGAATCTTTTTGTTAGATTGTTGCAGTTTTTTGTTCCATTGACAAAACGTCAAGAAATTTCTGAATTTTGGCGTGCTGAGTATCGCGCGGAAGTCACCAAACGCATGATGGCAGGCAAATATGCGAGTTTTGAGCCGTTGTCCGCAAACTGTTGATAATGAGGCTTTTGGATGAATTCTCCCGCTTCCAGACTTCCTTTAATAATCTTCTGAACTTTAAACAAAAGGCTTTTAGACTGTGATTAGGCCCCAATCACAGTCTAAAAGCCTTTTGTTTTGACTTTAATTCATTATCATTTAAACTTCAAAAGCCTATTATTTGAAGTTCAAATCCCTATTATTTGCCAAACGGAACCCCATTTTCTGCTCATCGGAAGCCTAAAAGAGTCAGGGAAGGCTCCATTCCCGCGCTACTTTCCTCCATATCGTTGCAGCTAATTTGTCGGGGATTTTGCTCACGGGAAAACTGTTCAGCCGAACCAACGGTGCCTTATTTCACGAAACGCCCCTGTTCAGCCGAATTTGCAATTCGGCTGCCGTGAGTTGGGGATTTGCAATCCCCACTTCCACAGTTTTTTGTTTCTTATCTAATCGAATTATAAATTCTTATATTCATGGCAGGCGAATTGCAAATTCGCCTGAACAGGTGGGTCTCTCCCCTCGGGGAGGTTGGAGGGGGTTGCTTTGTCCTTTACAGCAACTGCAGCGCCCTTTGAACGATGGGGTTCTGCGTGTTCATTATCTGGTAGTATTCGTTCATTTCCCAGAGGTCGCGGGCGATGAGCGACTTCAGCTGCAGGCGCAGATAGGGCAGCGTGCGGCGCAGTTCTTCGTCGTCCTTGGGCTTCACCTTCTGCTTCTCGCCCTCAGCAATAATCTGGTCTATCAGACTCTGGGGAACCTCAAACTGACGGTTGAAGGACTCAAAGTCGGGATAGTTCTTCTTCAGCAGCTTACGGTTGTTGTCGATGTAGCGCAGGTTAGCAGTGATGATGATGCTCTTGGCTGACAGCTGACGGTGGAACCGGGTGTACTGCATGGTGTCGAGCGGCACGAACTCGTCGGGCATGATGCCTCCGCCGCCATATACGGTGCGGTGACGGCGCAGGGTGTAGCACTTCAGCGAGTCGTCGAAATGAATGCTGTCGCGGTTGGTCAGCTCGCCGTGCTTCAGGCGGTTCTCGAAGTCCATCTCGTATTCCTTCAGTTCACCCTTCTTGTAAGGCTTCTGGATGCAGCGTCCGGCGGGCGTGTAGTAGTGGGCAATCGTCAGCCGTATCATAGAGCCGTCGGGCAGGTCTACAGGGCGCTGCACAAGTCCCTTGCCGAACGAACGGCGCCCCACGATGGTGCCGCGGTCCTGATCCTGAATGGCTCCTGAAACGATTTCTGCCGCCGAGGCCGTCAGTTCGTTGACCAGCACAATCACCTTGCCCGTGAGCAGTTTGCCGCTGCCGTCGGCCTTATAGTCCATCCGCTTCTGGCGTCGGCCCTCGGTATATACGATAAGGTCGCCCGACTGCAGGAACTCGTTGGCAATCTTCACGGCAGCCTGCAGATAGCCGCCGCCGTTGTCCTCGAGGTCGAGAATCAGGTCGCGCATGCCCTGAGCCTTCAGTTTCTCCACGCCATCCATGAATTCTTTGTAGGTGTTGGCCCCGAAGTTTCCTATTCGGATATAGCCCACGCCGGGACGAATCATATAGACTGCGTCGATGCTATGCACGGGAATCTTGTCGCGCTTCACGGTGAAGTAGAGCATATTCTTCACGCCCCGGCGGACAATGCCGAGCTTTACCTTGGTGCCGCGCGGACCGCGCAGACGCTTCATGATTTCCTCTTTCGACATCTTCACGCCGGCGATGGCCGTATCGTTGACGTTCACGATGCGGTCGCCCGCCAAAATGCCCACTTTCTCGGAAGGTCCGTTGACGACGGGCTGTATGACGATCAGCGTATCTTCTACCATATTGAACTGCACGCCGATACCGTCGAAATTGCCTTGTAGCGGTTCGTTCATGGCTTTCACCTCCTTGGCCGTGGCGTAGGTGGAATGCGGGTCAAGTCCCTTCAGCATCCCCCGAATACCATCCTCCACCAGTTTCTCCGTGTTCACGGTATCCACATAGAGGTTGGTAATGGCCATCTCCGCCAGATTCAGTTTCCGCAGCGGGCTGTCGCCCCCGAGATTGATCCTAAATTGCGCAAAGGAAGTGAGGGGGAGGAGAAGGAGAAGAAGACCCACCCCCGCCCTCCCTATAGGGAGGGAGCCGACCCACCCTGGCCCTCCCTGTGAGGGAGGGGAAAGGACCTTTCCAAACTTCCCTATAAGGGAGAGAAGAAGAAACGTTGCAACACGAGTTATTAAGTTCATTTTATTCTATTTTTTGTACTATTTCATTTAAAACACTATCTAAATCATGAAGAATCTGTTCATTGGAGAACCTGATGACACTATAACCCTGCGATACCAACCAAGAAGCACGCACCTCATCGTTCTCATGCTGTTTTCTTTCCGCATGGTAACCACCGTCCACTTCGATAATCAGCTTTTTGTCACGACACAAGAAATCCACGATGTAATCGCCAATAATATGCTGCCGTAGGAACTTATGACCCAGATTCCCATTGCGGATGGCTTCCCACAACACACACTCGGCAAGAGTCATATTCTTTCTATTTTCACGAGCAAAAGACCGAAGCAACTCGTACCTGTCAGGACTCGCAGTCTTATATCCCATACCTTATTTAATGTTATTATTCCCTCCCTCACAGGGAGGGTTAGGGTGGGTCTTTGGTTGCGGGTCTTTATTCCTCCTCTTCCGGCCTATCCTCTTCTATCACCAGGTTATCAATAATGAAGTTCTGGCGCTCCATGGTGTTCTTGCCCATGTAGTACTCCAGGAGCTTCTGCACCTGGTCGGTCTTGTGAAGCGTGACCTGCTCTAAGCGGATGTCGGGACCGATGAAACCGGCAAATTCCTCGGGACTGATTTCGCCCAGTCCCTTGAATCGGGTGATTTCGGGGTCAGGGCCTAACTCGCTGATAGCCTTCAGGCGCTCCTCCTCGCTGTAGCAGTAACGCGTGATGAAATCGCTCTTCTTGTTCTTGGAAGTTTGCTGGGCTTCAGCCGACTGACTTTCGGCCA
>JAEEGK010012370.1_pt1 | contig 19404 bp, 10 predicted proteins | sample 8958771 | NCBI WGS metagenome assembly JAEEGK01 (sample SAMN16246547, study PRJNA631951) | gut metagenome | biome: gut microbiome; feature: rumen; material: SC-attached | host: Bos | place: Iran: Karaj | collected 2018-10
AGAAAATAATGACAGTTTAACTTGTATTAAATTTTTTAATTTAACTCATTTTTTTTAACTGATATATGGTACTCAAAATTATCTTCATATAAAAGTAAGTATTTTTTTTTTATAAATTTTTTTTTAAATATACTTGAGTTTCCTAAATTAACAAGATTTAATTAGAAAAAAAGTTTATTAATTATTTGGCAACATTTAAATGTTTTTTTTATTAAATTGAATATTTTCAAATTTAATTAAATAAATAAAGAGCGGGAAATTAATGGAGGAAAATATAATGGAAATATTTTTAAAGAAAAATGAAATTGAAAATAATGAATGTAAAATCCTTTTAAAATATTTAAATAAAGATTTTAAGAATTCTATTAATAAAAACAAAGAAATTCATTTTTCTTTTTATTTAACAAAAAATGATAAATTTAAAATTAAAAATACTTTAAAAAAATTAGAATATTTACTGAATTATTTTATAAAAAATAAAGAAGAAATATTATCGAATTTGAATATTTTAGATTCTAACTATTCATTAATTAAACAAAAATCTGAAGAATATCAAAAAAGAAATTATTTTTTTATTCAAGTGTTACATTATTATTATGATAATTATAAGTTAAAAGAAAAAAATAAAACTTTATCTGATGAAATTATTTTAAATATAAAAAATGCTTTTTCATTAATTCATTTTGCTGAATTTATTCCTCAAAATATAGATAGAAATAAAGTAAATAGAAACCCAATTAATTTTCTAAATTTTATTTCAAGTGAACAAACTAATTTTTTCCAAGAAACAAATTTATCAAATTATAATTTTTCAACGGTAAAAAAAAAAAAAGAAGAAAAAATAGAAAATATAAAACAGATGTTAATTTTAAAAGATGAAGAAATATGTATAATAACTCCTAAAACTATTTATTTCTATGATCCATATTCACTTCAATTAGATAGAAAATTTGACAATATTTCTTTAAATACATTAAATTATATTTTTCAAATTAATGATGGAAGATTATTTATTGTAACTGATAATTGTGAAATTACAATTTGGGAAATTATACAAGATAATGGGAGATTCATTAAAAAAATAAATCAATTAAATATTATTGGAACAGTATTTAAAATTATTCAATTAGATAATAATTATTTTGCTGTTAGTTCTTCTAAAAAAAGTATTTTTATTATTGAAGAAAAAACTTTTAATTTTTTTGAAATTAATTATGTACTTTTAAATGATGATTATTATGATTTTGATAATGAAAAATTTTCAATTTTAAATGTTGAAAATAAAATTATTTCATATTCTCAAGAAGGAATCATTTCTGTTTGGAATTTTCAAAGTTTAAAGAAAATTGGAAGAATTATAATTGAATTGAATGATAATGATAATTATAATTTTTATTCAGAAAATTTAATTAATATATCAGAAGATTTAATTGGAGTGATTTCATATAAAAAAATATATATAATAAATATTCAAAAATTAGAAATTAATTCAATAATATATTCGAATAATAAAATTCATAATTTTTATAAATTTCAAAATGAAATATTTATCATTGATAATGTAAAAGGAATTCAAAAATTATTACCTCAAGAATCAAGATTAGAAACAGCATTTAATTCTTTATCTACTATTAATCAATTTGTCATATTAAAAAATACAAAATTAATATTATATACTAATTATAATTTAATATTATATGATAAATAATAATATAAAAATAATAATGATAAAAAAAATAAAATATAAATATTAATATTTTAATTCAAAGTAAAAGAAAAATGATTAAAAATAAAAGAAAAAAAAACTAATCAATCCATTGAGAAACTCTATAAAAAAATCCTAAATATTTACATTTTAATCCAATAAACCTTAATATAGTAGTAATACCACAAAAAAGAAAAGGCAAACAATTAATAATACTAAAAGTAATAATACTTCCTTCTATCCAATTAATTCTTGTATTATATTTAACATCACAAAAAGCACAACAAAAATACCAAAAAATTACCATAGAAAAAAAGTTAAAAACAATAAACCAACAATGAATTTTTTTCATATTTCTAATAATCATACGACTTTTCTTAAGATAAATATCAGGATTTTTTTCACTTTTTAATAAAACATCTAAACTTTTTGATGAAGAATCTAAACACTTTTCAAATAAATCAACAAAAAAAGAAACAAATTGAGAAAATATACATCTTTGTAATTCATTTTCTACTAAAGTCCAAAAAGAAAAATTATCTTTTGAATGAATTTCTGTGCTTATATAACTTTCAATATAAAATAATGCATTTAGAAAAAAATAAAGTGACATTCCATAGAAAAAAACCATTATTCTCATTTGAAAAGATTCGAAAGTATTTTGTTTACAAAAAATATTTATAATATCTTGTTTTTCCTTTAATTGTGAAAAATAAAAATTACAAAATGTTCTATTATCATATTTTCTTGCATCTTCAACTACCATTTCATCTAATTCATTATCATCAAAATTTTTTTTAAACATTTCATCAGGAGTAATATATTCATATATTATTATTTCTTTTATTGAATCAGTTTCTGAATAATTGTCTGATGTTAATTTTAATAATTCAGAATTTTTTTTTTTAGTTTTGATTTTTTCTTCATTTAAATTTAATTCTTTATCTTTTTCTATTAATTGGGTTTTCTCTCTTTTTAATGGCATTGGAGAATCAAAATCATTTGATAAATTTAAATCTAAAATATGATTTTTAAGATAATAATTCATTTCATCTTTTTTTTCATGTTTATGTTCATGTTCATGTTCATTTTTATTTTTATGTTCTTTTTTTGAAAGTGAAGAACTATTGTTTAAGTTTATTTCAGATTTTATAATATTTTTATGATGTTTATCTTGATCTTCATTTAAATTAATATTTTCATTTGCTTTCATAGATAATTTCTTTTTTGGTGGATTTGCTCTAAATGATTCTTTTCTCATTAATCTTTTTGAATTTTGTTCTAGTTCCACGAAAATATTTTTAAATCCATTTTGTAAATAAATAATTAATAAAACAATTTGAATTACAGAGATAATAAATATAATCCATCCTCCTAAATTTTTTACCAATTTTTTAATATTAAAAACATTTTTATAACATTGAAATAAATTAAAATTTGCATTTGCTAAAATTTCTGCGAATTCCCCAGTTAAAGAATTATTTAAATTATCAATTAAGAAATTAGTTTTAATATCACATTCACATTCAGCTTCTGCAGTAGTTCCATTGTAATTAAAACCTTTTAAATCACAACCATTTTCACATAAAGTATAATTTTGATAATATTTTTTAATTCTTTCTTCAAGTGAAACATCTTTTCCATCTTCTGAAGTGAAAGGCATACAATAATCAGTAAAAAATTTATCATTAATATCATATAAATTTATTCCATATTCTTCATAAAATTTTTCTGCTAATTTTACATTTCCTGCATTTTGAGAAGTCAATTGAACAGTTACTATTATTTTATCATTTGAACATAAAGAAATATCAATTCGAGTTCCATTTAAAAAATAAAAAGCATATGCAATTATTGGTGAATCTCCTTTATTTTCTTTATATTCTGTTTTTAAAGTAATTATTTGGGTATTTATATCAATATTTAATTTTGTAAAAACTTTATTAATACATTCTGACATATCTATTATTGTTTGATTACCTAAATTAATTAAACATTGTAAATCTTCATATATTGAAGTTATGTAATTTGAATTTTTTCCTTTAATTAAAGTTACTTGATTTGATACTCCATAATAATATTCACTGTAATTTTTTCCTATTTTATCAACTTCATAAGGTAATGAATTAATACTTATAAGAGATGTATAATATTCATATTTACATTGTTCACTTCCTATACATACATTATTCTCATTTGAAACATAATTCTCAGGACATGAATCTATACATTTATTTTCATACATATATAATCCATTTGGAAAATTCTGACAATAAATACATTCTCTTGAAGAACATGAATCAACACATTGATTTGTTTCTTCTATTAATATAGGTTTTAACTGAGGACAACTTTCTATACAATAAAAATTATCATTTTGTAAATACCAATATTTTTTACTTTCAGTACAACAATTTGAATTTGAAATACCTGTATTAATTAAATCATTATATTTGCAAGTAGTACAATTATTAATATTATCATTGCCTCCTAAAGAACAAGTTCTACATGAACTATAACATTTCTTATATAAATAATTATCAATATAATAACCTTCTTGAATTGGATCAGCAATTAAGCAAGTATTTTCATTTTCAACTTTGATATAATTTATATTATCACAAGATAAACAATTTGTTGAATTTATAGAACAAGTTTTACATTCATTTGAGCATTTAATGAATATTTTATTGGTTGAATGAAGATAATATCCTTCATTTGTTCCTTCTATTTCAGTTAAACATTTTGTTGATGAGTCATCTGTCAAAGGGTAATAATTAGTATTACAGCATATATTATTTGAATTTGTTGTACATGATGTTTCTCTCGTACAATCTGTGTTTGTTGGACCAGTACAATAGAGACATGAAGTATCACAAGAAGAATATATTGTACCTGAAAGATATAGACTTTCTTCTTTAGCTTCTGAGGATGTGTAACATGTATAAATTCCTGTGGAGGATTCATATGGATAATAATTAGAATTACAACATATATTGTAAATATTTGTTGTACACCTTATTGAGTCTTGTTTACATTCAGAATTTGAAGGACCTTCACAAATAGAGCAAGAAATATCACATTCAACAAAAATATTATTTGAAGTTAGGTAATATCTATTTGTTATTACTATTGGATCAGTTTCTAAATAACAGGTATATGTATTGTCTGAATTTTTATAAGGGTAATAATTAGTATTACAACATATATTATAAGTATTGACAGTACATTTTGAAGTATCTTGTAAACAATTTGAATTTGTAGAACCATCACAATATAAGCATGCGGAATTACATTGTAAAAATATATTATCAGAAGATAAATATAATCTATTATTTTCAATATAATTATCAGTTTCTAAATAACAGGTATATGTATTATCTGAATTTTTATAAGGGTAATAATTAGTATTACAACATATATTATAAGTATTGTCTGTACATTTTGAAGTATCTTGTAAACAATTTGAATTTGTAGAACCATCACAATATAAACATGCGGAATTACATTGTAAAAATATATTATCAGAAGATAAATACAATCTATTATTTTCAATATAATTATCAGTTTCTGAATAACATGTGTATGTATTATCTGAATTTTTATAAGGAAAATAATTAGTATTACAACAAATATTATAAGTATTGAATTTATTATTACTTCTATCAAAAGCACAATTACTAATATCAAGAATACAATCATTAATTCCATCCCCATCACAATATAAACAAGCGTCATTACACTTTAAAATAATATTCCCATTTAAAAACATACTAATAATTTTTGCTTCATTTTCTGTATAACAAATATATTTACTAGTACTTTCCTTATAAGGATAATACCCACTTGAACAATAAATACCATAATCATTTTTATCATCACTAGTATCACCACTTAAACATTTATCATTTCCATTTCCACTGCATCTGCTGCAAGCATCATTACATTTAATGAAAATATTTCCGTTTAAAAAATATCCTTTTTCAATTCCTTCTGTTTCTGTAAAACAATATTCAGTGATATCACTACTTGAAATATAAGTAGGATAATGATTTTCAGAACAACAAACATAAATTGAATCATACAAATTACATGAAAAATCAATTAAACATTTTTTCCTATCATTTAAACATTGAGTACATGAACTATCACATTGACTACATTCATCACTTGAATTTATATAATATCCATTTTCACATTTTGTGCATTTTTCAATATTTGATGAAATTTGTGAAGATATACAATGAGGAATTGAAGGATTTATAGTCAATGATAATTTACAATAAATATAACCTAAATCATAATCATTTAAACTCACTGAAAAATCAAAAGAATAACTTCCAGTTTTATTTGAATTATATTTCCATGTTAAACTTGATAATTTATAACTTTCAGAAGTATAAATTGAAGTAGAAAGAGAATCAATAATTTTAAAAGTGATTTCTGTTATAGATGATGGTATAGTTAAAATAATATAAATGTTATCTGATGATGATTCTGCAATTCCTGTATTTGTATAATTTAAAAAATCAATTTCAGTTTCTGTATTAATTAAACTTGAAATTTCTAAATCATTACAAACAGGATAATAAAGTAAAGAAAAATAAGAATTTGAATCAATGCTAAAAAAAACTCCTGAAATTTGACTAGAAACAATAATTAAATTAATATAACTAGAAGAAGGTAAATTTGAAGAAATATCAATATTTTTCCTTTCAACACCAGGATTATAAAAATTCATAATATTTTCAGAAATGGAAATTTCAGAATAAATAAATTTATTATCTGTACTATAACAAATAGAAGCAAATAAATTATCAGATAACATTGTACAATCCCATAAATTTAAATTTGTATTACATTGAAAAGAATTAGCAAAATTTCCATCAGATGATTTTGTACTTAATTTTTCAATTGATAAAGTACTTGTTCCTTTAACAATAGAAGAATACATATAATTTTCTTTCATTGCACAAATTAATATATTATCGTCACTATAAGAAAAAATTTTTATTCCACTGTAACTTTTACTTTTATCTGGTTCTATACTATTTTGACAATTATTAGCATTATTTGAACAAGAATAAGAAGATGAAGTTGAATTTGAATTTAAATTAATATCAAATATTATATAATTTGATTTATTATCAATATAATAATAAAAGCAAACAATATAATTATTTATTTTTGTTATTGTACAATCAATAATATTATTTGTGATTGAAATTTCACTTGAATTTCTTATGTTTGTTCCCTCATTTGAATCATATAATAATATTTTAGCTTTTCCTGAAATAACTTCTACTAAAATGAAATTTGAAGTTCCACATGACAAAATAGGATTTGATAAAGAATTTAAAGACGAATAAGTTTGAGAAATTTTATCAGAAAAATCACTTAAATTTATAATTTCAAAAGATGAAGTAGTTGCAGTAATTAAATTTGAGGAATAACATGATTTTGTAAAAGAAGTATATTCTGAAAGAGGATTTGAAATTTCTTTATGAGAAGAAAATGAAATAAAATTTGAAGGGTAATTTGCATAATATGATGATGATGAAAGAGAATCTGAATTTGCATATATTGGAGATGAGGATGATATTTTTTTATAATGAGGCATTTTTGTAGATGATAATATTTCATTTATATTTGAAATAAAAAGATAAATTATTATTAACATTTTTTTATTATTTTGAAGAAACAATTTTTATTCTATTTTTATTTGTTTTTTTTTTTAATTTTTTTGTTCATTTTTGTAATTTTTTTATTATTTTAATATTGAATTATAAAGAAAAAGATGTAGGAATAATATAAATATAAATATTTTTATTTGATTTATTCAAAATAATAATACATGATAATATAATATTTGAGAAAGTTTCAAAAATAAAATAAAAAAAATGTCAAATGAAAACAATGAAAATAACATTGAAAATTCTAATTTTTACATAGAATCAGAAGAAAATAAATATAATACAAACCAAGATAATGAAAATATAATAAATAAAAAAGATAATGATAATGAAAAAACAAAAAAATTAGAAATTGAAATTCCTAAAAATTTCCAAAATTCAAAAGAAAGAGAATTTTATGAAGCAGCACAATCATATTTAAAATTAAAAAATCAAATAGATAAAATAATTAATTCATCTTCTGATGGATTAAACGATGAACAACTTTTAGAAGAAAATTCAAAAATACTTAATATATATTTTAAATTAAATAATATTATGACAAAATTTACAAAAAGAGCTCCTTGGTTAAAAGATGAAAGAATTTTTTTAGATAATAAACATACTTCAGAAATTATAAAAAACAAAATGAATTTAAATAATATTAAACTTTTAGAAAATTATAAAATTGAATATGATTATTTAGATAATAAATTGAAAATATTAGGTGATCTTTCTCATAAAAATTATTTAACTCAAGAAAAAGAATTATTAAAACAAGAAATAGAATATTATGAAAATGAAATAAATAACTTAAAAAAAGTAAATGAAATAAATGATATTTTAATGACAAAAAAATTAGAAAATCCATATTTACAACAAATGATTTTAAATAGATTTTACGCTGATTATGAAAGTAAAGAAGAATCATATAAAGTATTAAACATAAATTGTGAAAAAAATAAAAATCAAATTGAAGCAAATGATAATAAAATAAAAGAATTATTAAAATTAAAAGAAGAATTAGATAAAATGGCAAAAGAATTATATAATATTACTGAATATATAAATGTTAAAGAATATTACTTAAAAAAAGAAGGAGATGAAAAAAATTTAAATCGATTAAAAAAAAATAATGAAATATTAATTAATGCTTTTGAAAGTTTAAATAGAAAAAATGAAAGACAAATTAAAAATTTTGATATTAAAATCAATTCCAAAAAAATTCAAATTGAAAGACTAAAAAAAGAATTAGAAGATAATATAGATAATTTAAATAAAATGATAAATGAAAATAATAGATTAGAAACTCCTCTTAGAGAATTACAAAAATTAATTTTAAAATTAAAAAAAATGAGAAAAACACAAGGTTATATAGATTTTATTAATAATAGAAGGAGAGAAGAGAGAGAAAGAAAAGAAAAAGAATTAGAAATGTTAAGAAAAAGACAAAATAGATTTCAAAGTCAATCTTTTGATAGAATGTTAAAAAAATTTTCTGAAAAAGGAATAAATAATAAAAGATATAATTTTAATTTTGAAACTGATTATAATTATGATTTAAGAGGTTTAAGTGGAAATAATTCTAAAACTGAAAAAAATACTTTATATAATTCATATAATTTTAATGTAAAATTTGATGGAAAAAAAACTCGAACTGAAAAAGGACATAGTTTTTTTATTACTCCAAATTTAAGTAGTTATAATCATACTGAAAGAAATGAAGAAGAACCAAATAAAAAAAAAATTAATATTAGATTAAATAAATTAGGAAAAGATTTTGAAAATTTAAATGATAAAGATTCTGATATAAATAATAAAAATAAAGAAAAAGAAAATTTGGAAATTTCTGATTATTTTGATGAAGATGAAGTAGATAACAATAATAATCAAAAGAAAAATTTTAATAATGATTTTAATAATACAAATCAAAGTAAAATTAAAAAAAATAATGATGATAATAATTCAACAAATAAGAATAATCTTATTAATAATAAAAAGAATTATGATAATAATGGAAATTCTAATGATAATGAATTTGATGATAATGATAAAGAAAAAAATAAATTTAAAAAGAATGATGAGAAACAAGAAAATGATAATACAAAAAATGATGTTAGTAAAAATGAAAAAGATAATTTAAAAATAAATAATTTAAACGATAATCAATTTAAATTAAAAAATAAAACAAAAAATGAGGAATTTAATAATCAAAATAATACAATAAATAAAAAAACAAATAAGGATAATTCATATAATAAAAATCAAGATTCAGAAAATATGAAAAATTCAAATGAAAATAATTCATTATTATATAATAAAAATAAAAATAATAATAATAATTTAGATATCAAAGATAATAATAATAATCCAAGTAATATAAATAAAAAAAATTCACAAGATTCATATATAAAAAATTCAAAACCACAAGATTTAAATAATGAGAATGATAATCAAAATAAAAAATATAATTTAAATAATAATAATACAAATCAAATTAATAAAAATGATAATAATATTTTAAAAAATCTAAATAATAAAAATAATACAAATTCAAATCTTAAAAAAAACGAAGAAAAAGACGATTTAAATAAAAATAATAACAATTATAAAAAAAAAGAAAATGAAAAAGATTCACTTAAAAATAATAAACAAAATTCTTCATCAAAGAAAGAAAATGGAAAATCATCTTATAAACCTCAAATAAATAAAAACATATCAAATTTAAATGATTCAAAAAATTCAACTTTCAATGAAATTCTTGATGATTTAGATAAAAAAAATAATAATAAAAACACAAATATAATTAAAAAAAAACCAGATAATATAAAAAAACAAATAAAAACTCAATCTAAAAATATTTTTGATTCAATTGATGACGATGATAATTTTGAATTAAAAATAGATAAAAAGATTAATAATACTAATCCAAATATAAAAAATAAAGAAACAAATAAAAATAAAGTTGAAGATAAAAAGAAAGTTAAAGAAAATGTTTTTGATTTATCTTCTTCTTCTTCTTCAGAAGAAATTATGAAGAAAACTAAACCAATTATTAAAAAAAATAAAGCTATTAAAGAAGTTGTTCAAAAAGAAAAAGGAAATTATGGAAGAAATAAAAACCTTTTTTACCATTTATTTTTAACTCAAAAATAAAAAATTAATTTTTCTATTTTTTTCACTAGTTCATTTACTAATTATTTTATTTTCAAATTGAATTTCAATTATAAGAAAAAAAAAAAATTAAATAATAAAGTTTATATATGTAAAAAAAGATTAAAATTTCTTTTATTTTTTATTTTTTCTATAACAAAAATTTTACCTAAAAGTCTTTTTATTTTAAAAATAATTGTTATATATAAAAATATATGAATAAATTTACATTTTTTTATAAAAACAGAAACAATATTTTTTTATTTAAATTTTACTATTTGAATTTATATTTGTTGAGCCATATGAAAAATTTCTTCGATGAAAATTTTTTCCTATTGAACTGTTATTTTGTTGATAATTAAAAATTAAAACATTAATATTATTTACAAACTTTTTTTGTTCATTTTTTTCTAACATTTTATCTTTGTTCTCTTCATCCAAATTAATTTTTGGTTTACTTTTTTTTTTAGAATGATAATTTTTATTAAAACTTCTTTCTTTTTTTAACAATTTTAATTTTTCTTCATTTAATTTCATAAAACTTTTTTCTTTACTTTTACTTTTACTATTACTTTTACTATGACTTTTACTTTTATGTTCATTAATTAAAGGAAAAAAATTAATTGTTTTTGTGTTGATATGTTTATCGTTTAATATTTTATTCTTAATTTTTTTCTTATTTTTAACTTCCATTTCTAAATCATATTCAATCTCATAAGCAATATGAGGATTATCAACATAATTTTTTTTGGCAAATTTATTATTTTTATTTTGAAGTTTCCGTTCAAAATATTCATAATCTATAAAACAATTTGTAAACTCTTCACAATTTAAAATTTTATTATATCTTTCTAAAGTATTAATTCCAATTTTTTCAATAGCATTACAATATTTATAATCATAATTATCTTTATTAAAAGGAAGAAAAGGAGCTTTCATTTTACCTAAATATAATTCACCCCAATTAAAATCTTTAAACCATAAATGTTCTTTTAATTCTTTAATTCCATTAAATCCTAATCTTTTAATAGGTTTTCTCATAATTAATTTATTAATAAAATCTGCAGAGTATTTACTCCAATTATTTGGAATTTTACTTAAATTAATTCTAACTTGTTTAGCCATAATATTTTCTTTTATTTCTTTCCTTGAATTTCCTTTATAAGGTCTATAATGATGCATTAATTCAAAAGCTATTATTCCTAAAGCAAAAAAATCAACTGCAAAATTATGATCTAAACCACACATTACTTCAGGTGCCATATAACCTGGAGTTCCACTAGTATCTTTTGAAGTTGAATTTGCTGATATTTTTTTTGCTATTCCAAAATCCGTTAAATGAACTTTTCCATTTGAATCTAATATTAAATTTTCTGGCTTTAAATCTCTATGCATAATATTATTTTTGTGAATATATTCTAAACTTAATATTATACAAGCTATAAAAAATTTTGTTTCTTTTTCATTAAAATAATTTTGACATAATTGATATCTTAAATCTCCTCCTGTGAATAAATCTATTATTAAATATAAGTTTAAATTATCTTGAAAAGCATAATGCATATTTACTATAAAAGGATGATTTAAATAACTTAAAAAGTTTCTTTCATTTTTTATTGAACTTATACTCTTTTTATCTATTATTTTTGATTTTGACATTTCTTTCATTGCATATTGTTTTAAAGTTTTTTTTTGTGTAACTTTCCATACTTTTCCAAATCCACCTCTACCTATTATATTTATATATTCAAAAGAATTTTTTGAAACTTCTATTATTAAATTTTATCAGTTAATTTAATTTATTTACGTTCTAAATTATCTGGATTCACTTGCTTTTGATTTTGTTTTGAATTAATTTCTAATACTTTTATAAAGTTTAAAAAATTATTATTTGACATTTTTTTTGAAATTATTTTTTTATAAATTATAAAAATTTTTATTCTCATTAATTGTATATTATATTTTTTCAATTTATATGTTTTAAAAAAACGTTAGATAAACATTTATTGTAAACTAATAAAAATTGTTAAAACTGTTTTTTGATAGATTAATTTTTTTTTTAAGAAAAATTTCAATAGTATATTATTATTTTTCAACAATTTAAATTAATTGATCATTTCTTTATTCTTATATTGTAATTTGAATTCTTTTTGATTAAATAAATTATTAAATTTTTCTAATATTTGACATCTGTTCATAATTCTTAAAAAAATTAATTTTTATAAGTTGAAAATTAATTATTCTTGAATAAAAATTTTATTATTTGTTTATTGGGATTACTTTTTATACAGAATTAAAATTATAGCCATTGTGAGTTTAATTAATTGATTAATGATTTAAGTATTAATATATAATAAAGATATTCTGTATATTAATAAATTATTATTATTGTTTTTAATTAATTTTGATATATTTGATTGTAATAAATGATTGAATGGTTTTTGAATACATTTATAAACAAAAAAAAAAATATCACAGAAAATGAAATAAATGAAATTAAACATAAAAAACTAAATAATGAAAATTTAGTGATTTCAAAAATCCAAATAAAGACAATAATTAATAAAGAAATACATAATTTTTTCTTATTAGAAGATGGAAGAATTTTAATATCATATTCATATTATAAAGAAAGCGAGAAAAAATATAATTCATTGATTAATATTTATAATCCAAATACATTTGAAGAAGAAATAAAATTAGATTTAGAAGAAGATATTATTCAAATCGGATTATCTTATTCTCAAAAAATAATAATTTTAATACAAAAATATATTTTAGTGTATGAAATAAATAAAAAAGATATTACTTTAATTCAAAAAATAAAAGATAATATAATAGAAGATTCAACTTTTTCAGAATATAAAAATGGTAAATATTTAATAATATCTAATCAAATTAATAATCCCACATATGAACATTTTGAATCATTGTTTCCTGAGACTTATGATTCTATTTTAACTTTTTATCAATTACAAAATAAATTTTATAAATATAAAGAATCAGATAAAATAAATGAAATAAGTGGAAAAATTTTATGTGATGAAAATAATATTATTATTTATGGAATTAAAGATACAACAGTTGGTTCAAATCCTTTATCAAATATTGGATTTGCTTTCTTATATGATAAAGACAATTCAGATAAAGGTAAATATATTTTTCACACTGAAAAATTATTTGGATGGAAATACTCTTATTCTATTGATTGCATTTTTTTGAAGAATAATTTTTTATTAATTGTTACAGATTCAAAATCTTTTATTTATAATTTGAATGAAAAATTATTAATTGATATAAATATTGAACCAGATATTAAATTTGTTTTTAAAAATGATAATTTTTTCTTTTTTATTAAATATATCTTTGAAAAACAAAAGTTAAAATTAAAATTATATAAATATGATTATAATATGACATTAATTGGAATGGAAGAAAATAATATTAATGCAAAAATTCATATTTATGATATGATTAAAGGAAATGGAAATTCATTATTTATAAATGAAAATAATGAAAAAATTTATTTTTTAGAACAATGAATGAAATACATTTAAATTTTAATTTCAGTTAAATATTTAATATAATCATCATTTAGACATCAAAAGAAACTTCTTCTTCAGAAATTTACCTTGATATTAAAATTTCCTCTTTAATTTTATATTGCAAAAATTTATATTTTTTCTTTTGAATTAATAAAAAATATATTAATAAAGAGATTAATTCATAAAATATAAATAAAAAATAATTAAAATAAATTCTTTAAAATTAGTAAATAATATTACCTAACAAATTTAATATGGTCATCAAATTTTTTTAATTTAATCAACATGACAACAAAATAGAATTTACATTCATTTTCAGCAGCACTTTTAGAAGCTCTTGGTTTAGTTTTAAAATTATTTAATTTATTTAAACCTTCAATAACAGAATTAATTTTAATGTTTCCAATAAAATCAAATTCATTTGGTCCTACTTTTCTTTTAATTTTTTCGACTTTAATTTCACATTTAGTATTATAATTATTATTATTTAATATTTGAATCATTTCATTATAAAATAAAGAACAATTATGAGAAGTGATTTTAGCTTGACTAGTCTCAATAAAATAACATAAATCAATAGTTTTTTCTTGTATAAAATTTTCTCTTCTGAAATCTTTTCTAATTCCATCATTAAATATTTGTTTCATAATTATATTTAATGTGATAAAATATTGAATGTTTTTTTTAGTATTTTCAGGTACACAAGAAAAAACTAAAAATTTAGAATTTTCTTTTCTTGCTCTTCCCTTCATTTGAACATAACTTTTTGGAGTTCTTAATTCAGTAAAAACCATAACAATATTACAACTTTGAATATCTAATCCTTCTTCAACAGCATTTGTTCCTATTAATATATTGAATTCACCTTTATTAAAAGCATTTATTTTGTCATTTAAATCTTTTATTGAATTTGAAGGACTAAATAAAGTTCCATTTTCATTTTTTATTTTATTTACTCCTATTACTGTTGTACATTTATATTGATTATTATATTTTTCAATTAAAAATTTAGTTACTATTCCTTCTAAATAATATGCTACTATTCTATTTTCTACAAATATTATTATTTTACTTTTAGAATTTTCATTAAATATTTTTTCCAGTTCATTTAACATTTGTTTTACTCTATTACATGAAAAATCTAATTTCTTTTCTAACATTTCAGATATTTTTTCTTGAGTTTTTCCGAATATTGATAATAGTTGCTTTAATTCAACTATTTTTAAATCTTTTATTTCTTCTGGAATTATGTCTTTTTCTTCAATTGCTATATTTTTTTCATTTGATTTTTTTATTATTAAATTCAAAAAATAATTTTTAAATCTATAGAAATAATTAATTAAACATGTTAAATCTAAATTATGTAAAATTAAAAAAATTTGTCTTTGAATTTTTTCTGATACTCTTAAAACGGAAGAATAATTTTTTAATTCATATAATTTCATATATCTATTAATAACATCATTATAAGTTAGTAAACTATCACATTTAAATTTTTCTTCTATAAAAGAATTATATTCTACTTCAAAATTATTAAAGTCTTTTAAAATATCCTTTAATTCTTCATTTTTTTTTAAAAATTCAATTACAAATTTATTTAAATTTTGAAATAAATATTTCTTTAAAATTAATAAAATAATTTTATATTCTTTACAATCATAATCTTCCAAAACTTGAATAAATCTTTCTTTTTCTAAAAATTGTTCAACATCATTTTCATTTTTTAATTCTAAATTTAAAACTTTTTCATCTTGATCAATAACAATTTCAGAATCTAAATTTTCAGATAAAGTATTAAAAGCTTTATAAGCACTTAATTGGATATCACTTTTAATTGAAGTTTTTAAAGGAGAAGCTGTTAAACCTAAAATTAAAGGTAAATTAGTATCATTTTTTTTTTTATAAAAAAAATAAAACTCATTCATTATATCATTATAAGGATGAGAAGAATCTGCATGATGACATTCATCAAAAATTAACATACTTATTTCTGAAAATCTTAAAAAACCACATGATAATAATTTATATATTACATTATGAATAGCAACAAATATATTTTTACTTTCCCATAATTTACGAAATTCAAAATAATCATTTTTACTTTTTTTCTGTTTTTTTCCTTGTAAAATTCCTACTTCAATTCCTAATATTTTACTTATTGCTTCTGATTGTTGTTTTACTAATGCAGTATCACATATTAAAAATATTATTTTTTTAGATTTATCTATTTTTGATATATCAATGTTTGGATTTTCTACTATATCTATTCCTAATACTCGAGACATTAACATTATTGATAAAAAAGTTTTTCCTTTCCCTGTTTCCATAAATATTATTGAATTTCTCTCTTTTGCTTCATTATATATTTTTAATTGGTAATCTCGTGGTATTAATGTCTTTTTCTCTATTATATTTTCTTTCTTTTCTTCAACTATTAATTTTTCATTTTTAAATTGAGAAAAATTCATTTCTTCTTTATTTCCTTCTTCATTTAAAATACTATCTATAATACTTTCTACATTTTCATTAGGATTATTAATATATTGTTCATTTTTAAAAACATTATTATTTAATATTTTATTTCCTTCCTCAAACAATTGAAAATCATTTTGAAAACTTTCATCATTATTACTATTATTATTTTTGTTTTGATTTTTATTGCCCAATATTATATTTTGATTTTTGTCACTTTCATTTTCAACATCTTCGTTTTCTTTTTTTTCTTTATCCTTTTCTATTGCAAGTGGTGCTGAAGTTTTATTATCATTTTTTAAATCAGATAATTCATTTTCTTCTTCATTATCTGAATCATTTCTAATACGTTTTTTATTTCCTGTACTCATTATTTCAATAGATTTATAAGAATTAAAATAAATAGAAACAAATAAATACTTTTTTCATCAAAAAAAAAATAGATAAATTAAATAAAAATAAAAAGTAATCATTAAAAGAAGTGATATAAATGTATAGAATAAAAATAAATAATCAGATTTTTATAATGAAAATAATATCAAATGGGAGAATAAATATATGGATTTATTCAAATTTTTTATTATTAATGAAAGAGTTGATGGATTTTTGGATATTTTTGAAAAAAGAAATAATAAAATAAATTTATCAAATTTATTAAATATTTCTATTTTTTCCATAAATAAAATTAATAATTTTTTTAAATTTAATTTTAAAATAAAACTACATAGATTATTATTCAATAACATATTTTTTTAATAGTTATTGTAAATTATTCCATTATACTAAATTTAAAAGTAAGGAATCAATTAAAAACAATATTATTAAATATATTATAGGTTAAGGGCCTTCAGCAGAGATTAATATTATAATTGAATTAAGTTTTTGTTTATTGACTTGCTTTATAAAGGTCTATAGTTTCCTTTTTTTAAATTTTTTATGTTTTTCAATTTTTATTTAGTATTAAACTTATTTTTTCAAAATTAAATAAAATAATATTGTCTATAAAAGAGGGAAATCATTTTTGCTGTTCTAGAGGAAGTAAACTTCATTTTTCATCATTCGATGAATATAAAGTTTTTCCGATCATTCAATAGAATAAAATATTAATTTCATCATTTTTACTTTTGAAATATTTGAATAAGGTTTTGGTTGTATTTTTATTTATTTTATTCTTGGATATAAATTAGCATTTCAAAAACTCAATTTCTAATTTTATGATTTTTAAATTTAATATTCAATGATAAATAAAAAAATTAAAAACATGCTTTTAAAATAAATTAAGTATATTTTAAAAAAATTATTATGAAAAAAATAATAGATAATATGAAATTAGTTTTATTTAAAAAAATAATTTAAATGAAAGAAGACATTTTATTTGATTGTATAAAGAAAATAATATTTTTAAATTTTGAAAAAAATTGTGTTTCCCTTTTATTATCTAAAGGATTAAGTGTAATTTTGATAATCATTTCTTTTACTTCGAAAATTCCTCAAATTTCATCTATGTACATAGAAAAAAATATAAAAGGTCTTAATTCAATTTCAATTTTTTCAGATATAACAATATTTGTTTTTGCATCTTCTTATTGTTTACATATGAAATATCCTATTCTTTCTTATGGAGAATGTTTAATAATTTTATTTGAAAATATAATTATATTTTTATTATTTTGGAAATATAAAAAGGAAAAATATTCAAATATTAAAAATATAATATTTTCAATTATTATTATTTTATTTCTTTTTTTAGGTTTAGGATTAGATATTTATAATGAAAAAATATGGAAAATAACTTATTCAAGTACTTTTTCTTTAACATGTTTAAGTAGATTTTCTCAATTATATTCTTCTTATAAAGCTAAATCAACAGGACCTTTATCTGCTTTTAATTTTTTATATGGAGTATGTGCTAATCTAATTAGAATTTTTACTTCTATTAAAGAAACTGGAGATTCAATGTTAATATTTAATTATTTTGTGAATTCTATTTTGAATTTTACTGTTTTTTTACAAATTATTTATTACAATAAATATAATATTGAATCAAATAAAAAAAAAATTGTCTAAATATTATGTTTGTTATATGTAAATGAATTTAATTTAATAAAAAATAGTCATTATTTAAATATAGTATTTAAAATCCAAATTTTTTCCATACTTCCTTTAAATCTAAATTATTAAATTGAATTTTTTCTAAAGCATAATTATATTTTTTTAATTCTTCATCAAAAAATTTTAATTGTAACACAAAACCTCCATTAGGTCCAATATATCTTCTTTTATTTTTAACAGCAAAATAAGTTTCATTATATCCTTTTTGTTCTTTCCACATTAAATATGCAATTACAATAGAAGCACTTCTACTTACTCCAGCCATACAATGAATATATATTTTTGTTGAATTTTCAATAAATTCAATACATTCTTTAAAATATTGATAAATATTTTCTGTTCCAAAATCATCTATATTAATTATTTTTCTGATAAATAATCCATCTTCATATTTAGGTGAACAAAAATCACCTGCCAAGGAAATTATATGTGTTATTCCTTCTTGTTTTAAATATTCTATTTCATTTGCTCCTATAATATCTCCTAAATATATTTTATCATTTATTTTATCAATATTTACTGAAGTTAATTTCTCTTTTTTTTCTTCCATTTTTTATTCACCTAATTATATGATTTTATTGAATTTAAAATTTAATATATTAATTTTAAAGGAATTAATTTTTATTTAGTTTGAATTTATTTTTTTTATTTTGGTTCATTTAAATTATTCTTTATTAATGGGGATTGGGGATTGGGGATTGGGGATTGGGCCCAATCCCCAATCCCCAATCCCCAATCCCCAATC
>JAEEGK010012373.1_pt1 | contig 19401 bp, 18 predicted proteins | sample 8958771 | NCBI WGS metagenome assembly JAEEGK01 (sample SAMN16246547, study PRJNA631951) | gut metagenome | biome: gut microbiome; feature: rumen; material: SC-attached | host: Bos | place: Iran: Karaj | collected 2018-10
TGTCCATCGAGAGTCATTCGGTCGTACTATTATGCGTGTGCTAAAAGTTCGGAACACAAATACCGGGAATGATTCTGTATAAGTCCTCTTCGGACAAACATATCCTTGTCGCGGTGGAGAAGGAATCTCATGATGAGATGTGCAAGTATCTGGAATCGTACGAGCGTTTTGTAGTTTGCGATAACACATCGGCGTCCATTACGGAAGCCCTGCAGTCTTTGCGCGGTAAACCCCATGATTATGTAACTCCGGAGCGGCTGATGCCTGTCAATATTGCCCGGGAGATCCTTCAATAATGCTATACAAACTGCTCTATTACGGTTTCGCCCGTTTCCTCCCTAAATCCACGGCTCCTGTCCTTGGCAAACTCTCTTGCCGGATTCGCCGGGCTGTTTGCCGACATATGTTCCGGAAGGATGAGACACATCAATGCCGGAAACTGGTTGTCGAGAGGGGCGCTTATTTCGGCAGCGGGAAGAACTTTACGGTCGGCGACGAAGTCGGAATCGGAAAGAACTTCAAGTCCCTAAACCGGATTGTCACCATCGACGATTACCTGATGATGGGGGAGGACGTTCTTTTCCTGGGGGGCGGACACGAGTACACGCGTACTGACATTCCCATGGGGCATCAGGGAAGCCAGACATCCACTCCGCTGCATATCGCCGGCGATGTCTGGATTGGCGCTCGGGCAATAATCCTGCCTGGTTGTCGTCGGATCGGCCATGGCGCCATCATCGGTGCCGGTGCCGTTGTCACGAAGGATGTTCCCGATTGGGCCGTCGTCGGCGGCAATCCGGCGAAGGTTATTCGTGTCAGGGAATCTTAATAGAGTGTTAATCACTGTTTTATGTTTGATGAATCTAAACGGATAACGGTAACGTCTCCTCTTCTGCCAAACCAGGATGAGTTCAATGATATGCTCAAAGAGGTTTGGGCCAGCAAGTGGATTACCAATAACGGGCAGTTCCACAAGAGACTGGAAGCTGCTCTCGCGGAATATTTGAAAGTTCCTTACTTGAGCCTGTTTACTAATGGAACGTTGCCTCTCCTTACTGCGTTGCAGGCTTTAAGGATAACAGGAGAAGTCATCACCACTCCATATACTTTCGTCGCAACTACCCATTCCATTTGGTGGAACAATTGCAAGCCTGTTTTTGTCGATATCGACCCTGCGACGGGAAACATAGATCCCGATAAGATTGAGGCCGCCATCACTCCCCAGACGAGCGCTATCATGCCGGTCCATGTATACGGGAAACCGTGCGATACGAAGCGAATTCAGGAGATTGCCGACAAATACGGTTTGAAGATCATCTATGATGCGGCCCATGCCTTCGGTGTGGAGGTCGATGGGGAAAGCATCCTGAACGCCGGTGATCTGTCCACCCTCAGTTTTCATGCGACGAAGGTTTTCAATACCGTTGAGGGCGGTGCGATGGTGATGCATGATGAGGATACCAAGAAACGAATTGACTATCTCAAGAACTTCGGCTTTGCCGGAGAGACGAATGTCGTTGGACCCGGCATCAACAGTAAAATGGATGAAGTCCGTTCTGTCTACGGACTCCTTAATCTGAGACGGGTCGATGCCGCCATCGAGGCCAGACATCAGGTTGCAGTCGCATACAGAAAGGCCCTACGTACTGTTGCGGGAATTTCCTTTTGGGACGATATGCCCGGTGTCAAGCATAACTATAGCTACTTCCCGATCTTTGTCGATGCTGAGAAGTATGGTATGGCACGCGATGAACTATATGCACTCATGAAGAGTCACAATGTTCTCGGACGCCGATATTTCTATCCGCTGATCAGCGAATTCAGCACTTATCGAGGACTCCCGAGCGCTAATCCCGAGAATCTCCCCCAGGCGCATAAAATGGCTGACTCTGTCATTTGCCTGCCGATGCATCACGAGCTGAGCGAGGCAGATTTGGAGCGGATACTGGACATAGTCGTAAACAAACGATAGATGCGGCAGAAACGACTCATGCTTTTAGGTGGCATCAGGTATCTGTTGCCGGTTATCAAGTCTGCGCACGAACAGGGGTATTATGTGATAACCGCCGATTATCTGCCGGACAATATAGCCCATAAGTTCAGTGATGAATATGTCAATGTCAGCATTGTCGACAAGAAGGCAGTCCTGAAGGTCGCCCAGGAAAAGCAGATTGACGGGATTATGTCTTTCGGGGTGGATCCAGGTGTGGTTTCTGCAGCTTATGTTCAGGAGCAGATGGGCCTTCCCGCCTTCGGACCTTTCGAGTCGGTGGAGATACTGCAGAACAAGGATAAATTCAGGGCATTCTTGACGGAACACGGATTCAACGTTCCTAAGGCAAAAGGATACTCTACCATCGAAGCGGCTATCGCCGATGTCGCAGAATGGGATTACCCCGTAATTGTGAAACCCACGGATTCTGCCGGCAGCAAGGGCGTGACCCGGGTGGATGATCCTGGCCAGATGAAGGCCGCCGTTGCTCATGCTTTTGAAAAGTCGATATCCGGGCATATCATCATTGAAACCTTTATAGAGAAACTGGGTTGTTCTTCGGATACGGACAGTTTTTCCGAAAATGGTGAATTGAAGTTCGTCAGTTTCTGTGCCCAACGCTTTGATGCTGATGCCTCCAATCCCTATACTCCGGCCGCCTATACATGGCCATCTACTTTCTCGAAGGAACAGGAAGCATATCTGACAAAAGAGATACAGCGCCTCATCACCTTGTTGGGGATGAAGACCAACATCTACAATATTGAAACCCGCATCGGCATCGACGGAAAACCGTACATCATGGAGCTGACACCCCGTGGTGGCGGCAACCGCCTTTGTGAGATGCTGCACTACGCTACAGGTGTCGATATGATCACGGCCATGACCCGCTATTGCGTGGGCGACAGTGTGCCGGTAATTAAGCAGATGCCTTACAATGGGCATTGGTCGGAGATCATTCTTCATGCCGGCAAGAGCGGTCGTTTCCACTCCATGGACATTGCCGATACCCTCCCTGCCAAGATTGTTGAAAGAGACCTCTGGGTATCACCCGGCGATGAGGTCCATTCCTTCGATGGCGCCAATGATGCCATCGGTACGCTTGTGCTGAGATTCGACAATCCGGATGAGATGGAGTATTACGTTACCCATCAACGGGATTGGCTACGGATAAACGTTCAATAATGGAACCCATCGGAGGATATTTCGAGTTGGCTGACCGTTGTGAGAAAAGTGTTTCTCCTCATGGTAAGGGCATTCTCTTGAATACTGGTCGGAACGCATTTGAGTTTATTCTTCGATCCATTGGGAACGTACGCAGGGTATATCTGCCGTATTACACATGCGAGGTCGTTCTCGAACCGTTGAGAAGGCTTTCAATTCCATGGTCTTATTACTCGATCAATCTGTCCTTTGAGATGACGGAGAGGATAGAGTTGGGAGAGAATGAGTATCTGGTTGCCAATAACTATTTCGGGATTAAGGATGCCTATATCCGTGAGTTGACGTCTGTTTATGGAGATCATTTGATTATTGATTGCGCACAGGCTTTCTTTGCTGAACCGATTCACGGAATCAAGGCATTTTACAGTTGCCGAAAGTTCGTTGGCGTGGCAGACGGAGGCGTTGCCTATCTAGGCGCTCCTATGGAAATGTCAGATTACCCCGAAGACAACACGTCGGATCACGACAGTCACCTCTATACAAGGAAAGAGTATGGGGCCGAGGCCGGTTTTCGGGAGTATCAGGAAAACGAAGGAAAACTCGATAACCAACCGATTCGCTCCATGTCCGACAAGACAATGGACCTCTTGGAACATATCGATTATTCGATGGTTGTCGAACGGCGAAGGGAAAACTGGCAGTACCTGCATTCTCATCTTAAAGACAGGAATCAGTTAGCTCTATCGGATTCGGACGGTTTTGCATGTCCCATGGTTTATCCCTTTATGGTTGAGAATGGCGAAAGTCTTCGAAAGAAATTAATTGAAAAGAAGGTTTTCGTTGCCAGGTATTGGCCGAATGTTACCGATGATGGCATTCATGAGACCGAGTATCTTTTGAGCAATGATTGTCTTGCCATTCCTTGCGACCATCGGTACGGGTTGGAAGACATGAAAAGAATCGTGGATTTGTTGGAAGCAGTATGAAGGACGTGTTGAAAGGGAAGCGGTTGCTCATTTTGGGAGGGATGCGATTCTCCTGCGAGATTGTCAATAAGGCAATGGAAATGGGAATCTATACCCTTGTGGCGGACTATAACAGGATCGAGGATTCCCCGGGGAAGCAGATTGCCGACGAGGCGGTGGATATCAGCGTGATTGATGTGGATGCAGTTGCGTCGTATGTCAAGAATAACTCCATCGACGGTGTAATCGTAGGATTCAACGATATGTTGCTCCCGTACTATGCCGATATTTGCGAGAAATGCGGTTTGCCCTGCTATGGTACCAAGGAACAGTTCGAGACGCTGATAGCCAAAGACAGGTACAAGGCCTTGTGCCGACAGTTCGATGTCCCGACTATCCCGGAGTATGATATCCATGATGAAAACATACAGTACCCGGTTCTTGTTAAACCTGTTGACAATAGCGGTTCCCGCGGGATTACCATTTGCCATAATCGACAGGAACTTGAAAAGGCCGTTGAGTATGGGAAGAAATCATCCAAAATCGGAAAAGTGATCATCGAGCGGTATATGGATGGACGGGAGGTGACGGTTTTCTGGACATTCCAGGACGGGAACTACTACCTTTCGGCCCTCGGCAATCGCCATGTGAAGCATAATCAGGGTGATGATGTCATACCCTTGCCGGTGGGATACACTTTCCCGTCGGTTTTCCTGCCTAAGTACCGGGAGGAGGTCGAGGAAAACTGCAAGCGCATGTTCCGCCATTTGGGTTTGAAAAACGGCATGATGTTCATGCAGTGCAAGGTTGAGGATGGACGGTGTTATGTCTATGATCTTGGCTACCGCCTGACGGGGTCTCTAGAGTATAAGATTCTGGAACGAGTGTGTGGTTACAATCCTTTGGAGATGATGATCCGTTTTGCCTTGACAGGAAGCATGGGCGAGGAGAGCATTGCTGAAAAGGCCATTCCCGAATTTGAGACACCGGCTTTTAACGTTTCGTGTCTTTGTGCACCGGGAACGATCGAGGAGATAACCGGGATTGAGGAAGTGAAAAGAATGCCGGAGGTTAAAAGTGTTGTTGTGGCGCATGCTCCGGGCGAGACCATCACTGAACAAATGCGTGGTCTCCTTGCTCAGATATCAGTTCGAGTTTTGGGTTCGGTCCCCGCCAAAAAGGATTTGCTGCCAACCATGCAGCATATAGACGATACTATCCACATCATCGGCACCAATGGAGAACAGCTTCTGCTCCCCGGAGTCGAATTGAGCGATATTGAAGGATATGTTATTTAGAGGAATTGATTAATGAGGAGGGTATTAGTTACAGGTGCTTCTGGTTTCTTGGGCCATTTTGTGGTAAGAGAACTATTGAAGTATCCCGAGTTTGAGATATTTGCCATCGGAGGCCGGCCGGAAGACAAAGCAAATCCTCTCCCAGAGAATCCGAGGTTACAGTTCTATACTCTGGATAATTTATTCACGGAGAGATTCTCCGAGATTGAAACCGTCATCAATTGTGCGTTTGCCCGTAGCAATGATGCCCGGTTATTGGCGGGAGCGGTCGATTTTACGGCAAGGGCTATCCGCCGATTTGAAGAATTGGGGGTTGGGTCTGTGATTAATATCTCCACCCAGGGCGTTTACGAACGCTTACCGAAAGGGCAGCTGTCGAACGAAGATTCACCTGTTGAACCGATCGATTTGTACAGTATGGTAAAATATGCAGTGGAGGGAATGTTTCACGTCTCTTCCATTCCGTATACAACGAACGTCCGTTTGGCTAGTTTGATGATGCCCCAACGTTTCTTATATTTCTTCATAAAGAAAGCCAAGAACGGAGAAGCATTCACGGTCACCGCTCCCAATCAGTATGCGGCTTTATTGGATGTGAAAGATGCCGCTGCGGGATTGGTGGCTGTTGCCGGGCTTTCACCCGAGCGTCGGTCGGAGACTTATAATTTGGGAATTGGATGCCAGTATTCTTTGTTGGAATATGCCGAATCCGTCAAGGCGGTTGGCGAGAGGCTTGGTTATCAGGTGTCTTATGATGTGGCCGATAATGGGACTGAGGTTTGTGCCGGCATGGACTGTACCAGATTGGTGGACGACACGGGGTGGAATCCGGCGATCCTGAAAGAAATGATGATTGAAGATTTGTTCAAAACAATCTGATTATGAAAGAAATAGAAAGACTGATCAAGAAAGGAGTCATAACCGAAGATTACCTGAAGGAGGAGGTTATTTGCGACTTCCTTGTAGATGTCAACCGTAAAAAGATGTGGGCGATTATGTTAGACATGCTTTCGGAGTTTATTTCGATTTGCAAAAAGCACGGTCTGACATATTATATGTTTTATGGCTCTTTGTTGGGGGCCGTTAGACACAAAGGCTTCATCCCGTGGGATGATGATGTTGATGTCGCCATGCCGAGAAAAGACTATGAAAAGTTTCTTACGTTGGGGCACGAGTTCTTGGAGCCGCTTTTCCTTCAGACTCCATACACCGATAAGGGATATTTTTACACGAATGCAAAGATTAGGAACAGTAATACGACGGGTGTTGTAGAAATGTTTCAGTATGCCGGTTTTAATCACGGTATCTGGCTGTCTGTATTTCCCCTGGATTATTGGGATGACAATGGTGGTATAGCTCGTTATGAGAAGATTAGGCGATTGGTAAAGGAGTGTTCCACCTATATGCGTATCGGGAACCCTAATTTGGATGAAAAGAACAAAGCACGAGTTGCCGCCTATCATGGTGATCCTATGAGAGATTATGAGGAGGTGCAACGTATTGCACAGTCTTGTAAGGACCCTAATAGCAAGTATGTCATGACGGCTGTTATTACGCAGGGAACTTATCCCGGTAAGCTTTTGAATGCTTCCGCTTTCGAGAATACTATACCGATGGAATTTGAAGGGATGGAAGTCATGGCTCCCTCTGGCTACGAGCATTTGCTCCGAGTATGGTTTGGAGACTATACGCAGTTTCCCCCGATGGAAAAACGAGGCGTTTGGCATGCCGGAACGGTGTTCGATGCGGACATCCCCTATAAGGATTATTTACGCAATCAGGGAATTGAGTTATAGAATCTGATGAGATTCTCATATTTGGTATGTCTAACCTTCATGGTTGGATGTGGGAAGATGGAGTTGATGTCGTATGAAAGTCTTCATGAAGACTTTCAGCACGAGGTGTTGGATAGTATCGGTTATGTGAATGATTATCTTGGTTATGTGTACGATTCTCTTAGAGTTGTAATGAGTAATGACGTTCTGGAGCGTGCTTATCAGATGGCCACTCTGAAATGGACACCGAAGAATCCAATTCCAGCGTTCAATGGAGGCTATTATGCCAAAGGAAGAACTGTGAAAGGAATACCGTACTCTTCGGTCAAAGAAATCAATACCTATCTGTTTCAAGATGTTTCATATCATACGTTTATGACGGCGGTACACAATCCGCGAAGTGTATTATATACGGAAGACATAAGTAAATCTCCCTATCATGGCAGAAATTGCGCCCCCTATTACGGAGCCGTATGCAGCTCGGTCGTTATGTATGCCTTTGGTATTGATATCCCATATTATGCAAGCCAAATAATAAGGCTTCCTTCCATTAAGAGACTTGAGCATCAGGACATTGATTCCTTGAAGATATGCGATGTGATTTGGAAGTCCGGTCATGTGCAGATGATATACAATGTTGAGTACAAGGCAGATACCGTGTATAGAATATCTACTTTTGAATCTTCCAATAGAGCCGCCCGTATCATTCAGTATTCGAAAGAAAAGTTTAAAAAAATGTGGACGGGCGGTCGATATGTCGGGTATAGGTTTAAGAATTTGGTTTATTCAGAAGAGCCGGCCACGTTCCATGGTTTTGACCGAGTTGATTATAATGATGACCTTTGCCCATCAAAAGGCGATCGAGCGGTATACAGAACCACTGACACGGTGACCGTTGATATTTTTAATCCAAATTATGACAGAATTGTTTTGAAGAGGGATACAACGGAAATCGCTTCTGATAATTATGATGGAGAGGTGCAGCGGTTTTTTGATTTGACTCCTGGGGTATATTCTGTTTTTCTACAAAAGGGAGAGGAAAAATCGGCGGATGTATCTTTTGAGATTATCGAAACAGAAGTCAGCTGTACTGATAACGGGAACGACATTTCCATTCACTTCCACACTTCGGCTGAGCCAGTTTATGTCGCTCTGTGCGATATCGCAGGGAACTCATATTGTTATTATCCTATCTCTTCCATTGATCGGGAACGGGAATATATTTTAGTCCCAAGAATGGATAGGGAAGAGTATTACTGTAAGATAGTGTTCAAGGGAGAGTATGGAAGAATAATTAACGAGCCTATTCGAGTGTATTAGGCACAACGTTTTATCTGTAGATGATCCTCACAATCATAACCATTAATCGTAATAACTTTGCCGGACTGGAGAAGACGATGCGCAGCGTCGCGACGCAGGCTTTCGTGGATTTCGAATACGTTGTCATCGACGGTGCCAGCACGGACAAGAGCGTAGAGGTGATCCGTTCCTTTGAAGCTTCTTTCGGCGGCCGGCTGAAATGGATCTCCGAGCCCGACAAAGGCATTTACAATGCAATGAACAAGGGCATCGGGATGGCATCGGGGGATTATCTCCAGTTTCTCAATAGCGGAGACTCCCTGGTCTCGGACAATGTCACAATGCGGATGACGGAAGCATTGAAGGATAATGAATTCCCTCCCATCTTATACGGCAATATGCTCAAGGATATGCCGGATGGAAAGATTCTCAGGGATAAAGGATTTGCCGGGAAGCCTATCTCGTTCCTCGGCTTCTATATCGGTTCACTGAACCATCCATCTTCCTATATCAAGAAGAGTCTTTTCGAGAAATACGGACGCTACGATGAGAGCTTGAAGATTGTCTCGGATTGGAAATGGTTCCTTCAGACCATCATTCTTGAAGGGGAGAAGCCGGTATATGCCGATATTGATGTCACTTTGTTCGATATGAACGGCATCAGCGAAAAGAACAAGGCGCTGAATCGGACTGAGCGAAAGCGAGTCCTGAAGGAGCTTATTCCCACAACCTTTTTGACCGATTACGATTGCTGGTCTTCCTCCATTATCCAGATGATGCGGCTAAAAAGACATCCATTGGCATATCGACTTGTCTGTTTTTTGGAACGTGTCCTTTTCAAGATAGAAAAGAGGCGGAACAAGAAAAGAGGCGAAATCGAGTATTGACGTTTTTTCGTAAATTTGTAAGATAAGGTTCTCATCAAGCACGTATGATACCTAAAAAAATACATTATTGTTGGTTTGGTCGTGGGCAGATGCCTCTGATGGCTCAGAAGTGCATAGAATCCTGGCATCGGTATATGCCGGATTATGAGTATAAGCTGTGGAATGAGGATAACTTTGACATCAATTCCATTCCTTATGTCAAAGAGGCGTATGAGGCGAGGAAGTTTGCCTTTGTCACGGATTATGTGCGGCTTTATGCTTTGTATACTGAAGGCGGTATCTACATGGACACGGATGTTGAGGTCCTGAAACCTTATGATGACCTATTAGAACTGAGCGGTTTTACTGGTTATGAAGGGAGTAAGTATTTTCCCCCTGTAACAGGCACGATGGCCAGCGAGGCCGGAGGGGAATGGGTGAAAGAGCAGCTTGCGGCCTATGACGGCGCTCATTTTCTGCTTCCGGACGGAACTCTCGACATGAAGACCAACACGACGAGAATTTCCGAAATCATGAAGGCTGGAGGGTTTAAGCAGGATGGGAAGAAGCAGGTATATAAGGGAATGCACATCTTTCCGGTCCAGTATTTCTGTCCCCGTCAGACTACTGGAGAAATTCTCCTGACCGATGAAACATACTGCGATCATCATTTCATGGGATCGTGGAGTGGAGGAGGAAACAGTAAAAGATCGTCTTGGGCCCGTCTTATCGGACAAAAGAATATGACGCGGCTCATTAAGTTGAAACGAAAGATATTAGGATAGATATGGTTCCTTTTTTCCCGAAAACAATAGCGAATCGGGCCATTGCGGTCTATGTCCTTGCACTCACCCTGGTATCCGTCTTTTATTTGGAGTATCGGATGCTTTGGGGATACGTTCTGCTGGGTATTTTTTGTGTGCTGGGATTTTTTATATTTACCAATCATTGGAGCGAATCCTGGCGAGCGTTCTCCGAGAAGAGATTCGTGAAAACTCTCTTCTGGACTGCTCTCGGAATCAGACTTGTCTGGGTCTTCGTATCATATTATTACTATACCGCGATGACTGGTCAGCCGTTCGAATTCGGAGCAGCTGATTCAATCAGTTATCACGATGAAGCCGTATGGCTGGCGGGTTCGGATTGGTCGTTTGTGTGGGATTATTATTTCGGCGGAATCGGTGTTTCCGATGTGGGTTATCCGCTCTATTTGACGATTCTCTACAAAGTATTCGGCCCCGTTATCATCGTTCCCCGAATTATCAAGGCTCTTCTCGGAGCATATACTTGTCTTTTGCTGTATCGGCTTTCTCAACGTACTTTTGGAGAGGATACCGCTCGGATGGTCGGAATTATGAGTGCCTTGATGCTGAATTTGATTTTTTGTTGCGGATATCATCTGAAGGAGACGGAAATGCTGTTCTTGGAAGTCGCCTTTCTAGAGCGGGCAGACTATTTGTTCCGAAGTCATAAATCCACATTCTGGAATATATTTCTTCCTTCATTGTTGGCATTGAGCTTGTTTTTCTTCCGAACCGTATTGGCTACGGTTGCTGTTTTCTCGTTGGCGACGGCAGTATTGTTCATGAATACTCCTTCTATGAAACGAGGTTGGAAGAGAGTTACCCTAATCTGTTGGGGTGTTGTGTGTTTGCTGGTCCTCAGTGGTGGCACCATTATGACGGAGGTGGAAGGCTATTGGGAACGAAAGGAAGAAAACCTTACCAAGAAAAGATACGAACAGACCCTCCGAGGAAACCAGTGGGCGCAATATGCAACAGGAGCTGTGATGGCTCCGATGGTGTTCGTCCTTCCTTTCTCGACAATGGTCAACGTTTCCGAGCAATATGGCCAGCAGGAGAAAAGCGGAGGCAATTACGTCCGCAATTTCATGGGATTCTTTGCTCTTTTAGGAATTTATGAGGCTATCCGTCGAAAGAAGTGGAGGGATTTTGCCTTGGTCGGTTCTTTTGCCGTGGCTTACCTAGGCATCGTCGGCATCAGCGGTTTCAGTAATTCGGAGCGATTCCTTCTTCCGGGATTACCATGCCTGATAATGATTTGGGGCTATGGCATTTCTACTTTGCGCCCAAAGACATTTAAATTGCTTAATCCTTGGTGCGTCGTCGTCGTCGCTATGGAGTTCGCCTGGGCCTACTTTAAACTGGGTAGCCGTGGTCTGTTCTGATGAGGAGAACCGCATTTCCGAGTTCGAATACAAAAGATAAGATGAATGCCAAGTATTATCCCCTCATCAAGTTGGGACGTTGGGCATCCCTGATGAAACGGCGGTTTACCCTTCCGGTCAAACTGTTCACATCCGGTTTCCTCCGTTCGGAATCCTACTATCCCGAACTCCTACAAAAGAGCAAGTTCCGGATGGCGTTGGACCAATTGGGGCATATCTGGAAATATGGTAGTATCGAGCGTTACTATTTCTCTTATGGACTGGACATCAAAGGATTACGGGATAAGAACGATTATCTGGACGATGGCTGGTTCCTGTGGAAATGCGCCATGCTGAATACGGTCCTTACGGACCATGACTATACCTGCATTCTCCGGGATAAGGAGTTGTTTGCTACGCTTCTGACAGAATGGGGCTTTGAGACACCCCATACCGTGGCCTGTGTCCGGACTCCCGAAGAGGCAAAAGCCGTTACCGACAGGCTCTTCGAACGGGGAGGTTGCTTCTTCTGCAAGCCATTGGACGGTCAGTGTGGAGGTGGCGTTTTCCGTTTGGATACGGCCGTTGAAACAGATCGCGACTCCGTTCGTGAAAAGCTTTCTCAGGGCGTCTATCTGGTTCAGACCTGTGTCGTCCAGCATCCGGAAATGTCTCGCATCTATGACAAGTCCGTCAATACATTGCGCATCCTTACCGTCATGGAAAAAGAAGCTGGGAAACCGGTTTCCGTTGCCGGTGAAGTCCGGTTCGGTGCCCATGGTAGCGTGGTGGACAATCTGGCCGCCGGTGGCGTAGCCGTCGGAATCGACCTGCAAACCGGGCAGTTGTCCGAGTTCGGCATTTGCAAGAAAGGCGGTGCTAAGCGGACATCGGTCCATCCCGACAGCCAAGTTTGTTTTGACGAGGTTAGGCTCCCGTATATCCAGGAAGCTGTCGCTAAGGCAGAGGCGTTACATGCGAAGCTTCCCTCCATCCGCGTGATCGGCTGGGATATTGCCATCACTCCTGACGGCCCTGTCTTTATTGAGGGGAATGACAATCCGGAGATTTCCGGGTTGCAGACGGTGAATGGAGGATTGAAGAAAAGGATTCAGAAGTATCTTAGTTAGTTGTAGTGTATTTGTGTCATCTTTGTGAGGAATGAAAGCGCAACAGTACATCCCTGTCATTGTTTTAAGAAGGATCAAGTCTTTTTTCACGAGGATCAAAGATATCTTTACTTTATTCAAATCCGGATTGATCAGTGAGGCCTCCTGTTATCCGGAGCTTCCGAGAAAGAATAAGTTTGCAAGGGCCTTTCAACTTACCTGGTACCTTCTCAAGTATGGAGAAATCCTTTGGCAGTACAACCTTTACGGGTTGGATGTCAAACCGTTCAAGGCAATGGATGAGTACATCGGGAACAAGGAGTTGATGTGGCGGGAGTTCGAATACAACATCCTGAGGGCAAAGAATGATTACACGAATATCATGAGGGACAAGCGCCTGTTCTACTTGTTCCTTCGTGCTAACGGGTTTAACACACCGGCCGATTTTGCTTATTCTAAGGACGGTGTCATTTATCCTCTCGGCTGGCGGATGACGGGAGAATGGGACGTGGATTCCATTCCTGTCGATGCTTTCCTGAAAAAGAGCGGCAAATACTTTTGCAAACCGTACAATGGAAAATGCGGACGGGGAATATTCATCCTAGAGGTTGGCGATGACATTAGAATTAGCGGAGAAGTAGTTGACCGCGAATACGCTGTCGAATTCCTTTCGTCTGCTTTCAAAGATGAGTATATCATTCAGGACGTCTTAGTCCAGCATACCGCGATGTCGGCGTTGAATCCCACATCTGTCAATACCGTGAGAGTCATTACGGGTCGTAACAAGAATAGCAAACAAGTTGAATTTGTTGCTGGGTTTTTGCGCATTGGCGGCAGTAAGTCATTGACAGACAATATGGCCGGCGGCGGAATGGCGGTCGGCGTCAATTTCGAGACGGGGTATCTGCAGCATTTCGGATACTACTTCGCGGACGGCGGTTCCCGGAGAGTTGAAGAGCATCCGGAACTGAAGATCCCGCTTGAGACCATTCAAATTCCTCATTTGAAAGAGGCCGTTAAAGCATCCATTGAGTTGCACGAGAAACTGGACGACCTTCAGATCATCGGTTGGGATGTGGCTATTACCGAGGACTCCTTCTCGTTCATTGAAGGCAATGACAGTCCCGGTCTTTCCCAGTCCAACCACGGCCCCAAGCGTCGCGTTATCGACCTATACATTTAGCATACAATCCTCCCCAGTATGAAGATAGCTCTTATTAAAGAAACAAAAATTCCGGTTGACAATCGTGTGGCATTGTCGCCCAAGCAGGTAGCGGACTTAAACAAGAAATATCCGAATCATCAAATCGTCGTTCAATCGAGTGATATCCGCGCTTTTTCGGATGAGGAGTATAGGGAGCAAGGGGTCAGCGTGGTGAACGATGTTTCTGATTGCGACGTGTTCTTCGGAATTAAAGAAGCGAAATTAGAGAGCCTGATTCCGAATAAGCAGTATTTCTTCTTCGGCCATTTCGCTAAGATGCAGGAGTACAACAGGCCATTGCTTCAGACGCTTATGCGGAAAGGAATCACTTTCTGTGATTATGAATACCTTGTAGACGATAACAATATCCGGGTTTGTGCTTTTGGTTGGTGGGCCGGTGTTGTCGGTGTCTATTATACGTTGCGCGGTTATGGCATTAAGTGTAACCTTTATGAGTTGCCAAAGCCCGACCATCGATTCACGTTGGATAAGTTGATTGAGACCTTGAAGAGCATAGAGCTGCCTCAGGTCAGATTGCTCGTGACGGGGGCCGGTCGTGTTTCTCATGGTGCTCAATATGTTCTGGATGCCATCGGAGCCAAAAGAATGGATGAGAAAGAGTATCTATCCGACGAACCGGTATCGTCTCTGTCGTATAGTGTCGCGGATATTGACCGTCTAGTCAAGCGCAAAGATGGATCTCCTTTTTCCTTCAAGGATTTCTTAGGCAATATGCCGGCTTATGAAAGCGACTTTATCCGTTGGGCTCAAAAGACGGATGTTCTGCTTTGCTGTCATTATTGGGAGCCGGAAGCCCCAGTATATCTCTCGGAGGAAGACTTGCGGAGAGAAGACGTGTGTATCCGCATGATTGGAGACGTAACGTGTGATATCAAGGGTAGCGTCAAGTCAACGATTCGGTCAAGCACACATGATGCTCCGTTCTTTGATTATAATCCTATTACTGAGCAGGAAGAATCGGCTTTTTCCTCAGAAAAGAACATCTCTGTGATGGCGGTAGATACCTGTCCTAACGCATTGGCGATGGATACCAGCGAGTATTTTGGAGAGATGCTGACAAAGCATGTTTTCGAGCCACTTTTATCCGGAGAGACTTCCGAAGTCATCAATCGATCGATGATTCTGAAGGATGGAAATCTCACCTCTCGATTTGATTACCTGACGGCTTTTGCAAAGAAGTAATCCGTCTGTGATGGAGAGGAGTGTTGTGATTTCTATAGTGGCGTCGGTCTATAATGTCGGGCCTTATTTGCCCAACTTCATTGACAGCGTTATAGGGCAGACATTTTCGGACTGGGAACTATTACTTATCGATGACGGATCCACTGATGAGAGTGGCAGAATCTGTGATGACTACGCGCTGAAAGACGAGAGGATAAAGGTTATTCATAAACCCAATGGTGGCGTTAGTTCGGCGCGGAATGCCGGACTGAGAGAGATGAAGGGGGAGTGGGTGATGATGCCGGATCCGGATGATGAACTGCCATCAGATTCTTTGGAGACCCTGTATAGCAATACGTCAGATGAGATAGATTTGGTCAGTGCATCTTAGCTCTGGTACAAAGACGGGCAGTTTAAGATTCCTGTTAAGCAATCATTTGACAAGGACTTTTCTCGTGACGAATATACTTCAGTAATGGGTATCATTCCTCAGCCGCGAAATTATGACAGACGGTGTTGTAATAAATTATTCAGAGCGTCTGTCATTACAAAGAATCACATCTATTTCCCTGAGGATATCTATTATAGAGAAGATGTTCTATATAATTACCAATTCATAGAACATGTGGTTCGGAGAGTAAGGTGTCTTTCGTATAACATGTATATCTATTATATGAGAGATACCGGTGCGGCACTTTCTCTTCAGGAAAGCTATACTCGCAAAAGTGGAGGGAAGTTTATTTCAATGACTCGTTGTTATGACATCCTTGAGAAGATGGGGGCCTCTAAGGAAACCAAGTCTAGGATGAAGGATGAGATATTGGATGCATACAAGGCAATATCAAAATTGATTGATAGGACAGGGGCAGGGAAGGATGATAGAACCGATTATTTCAAAAAGCTTCGTCAGTATTTCAGTGATTGGGAGTTATTTCTGATAGGGGTGAAAGGTTTTTATCATCGCATCAAAAAGACTGTCAAACGGGGCTAGATATCGTTATATAAAACAGGGTTATCCAGATGAGTTCCTTTTTTCAAAAGATTCGTAGGTCGTTATTCCTTATTAGGCGTAGGAGTGAGTTTGTCAATTGTGACACATATTATCCGGAATGCATAAGGAAAACACCGTTACAGATAATAAAGGACCAGTTATCCTTTGTTTGGAAATACGGTGATATTGAGCCTTTCTATTTTACATATGGATTTGATAGAAAGGAGATGACGCTTGAGAGAATGGAGGGGGAATACATCATCCCGAGTAGTTGTTTTCAGAGAGAGATTAGAGAGATCAATATACATGGGAAATTTGCGGAAGGGAAGTTTATGGGAGCGCTCCTTACGGCGGATAAGTTTTATTTCAGTATTCTTTTGGAAAGATTCGGGATATCGACGCCAAAGGTATTCCTTTTCGTGAAGAATCAGCGGCCCTTGTATATTGACCAGAGATTTGAGGTAGATACAACTCTTTCGCCAGAAGCCCAATTAAAGCAATTCTTCAGTTATGAAATGGATGCATTCGCGAAGCCCTTTAACGGGCAGCTTGGTAGGGGGTGCTTTTCGATAAAGATACAAAACGGAAGGATTGTTGTCAATGGAAAAGAGTCTTCCGTTGAGAGTCTGATTTCAGTTGTTCAGTCAGCGGATTATTTGGTTCAAGAGCGTGTTTATCAGCATCCAAAGATGGCCGAACTGAATGAATCATCCATTAATTCAATACGCCTACAAACGGCGATAGATAAAAATGGCATTGTTCGTCCATTTGGCGCGGGACTGAGAATTGGAAGACGGGGGAATACAGTCGACAACTGGGCAATGGGGGGTGTCTTTGTTGGTATTGACATGGATAAAGGTGTGTTGATGGAAAGAGGATTCATGAAACCTCAATTTGGCACTTCCGTTATAGAGCACCCTGATACCCATGTAGTATTTGAAGGATTTGAGATTCCTTATTACAAAGAAGCCCAGGCGATGGCTGTCAGGCTGCACTCTTTTATGTATCGGTCTCCTTCCATCGGATGGGATATTGCCATAACAGAGCATGGCCCGGTCTTCATCGAAGGAAACAGTTTATGGGAGATTTCATTGCTTCAGGCTGTCCATGGAGGAATGAAAAAAGATCTCGAATACTTATTTAATTAGACGGTAAGTATATGTCGGTAGAATCGTTGCTTAGGCCGATTAGTCACGCTGTGAAACTGACTCGGATGATGCCTAAGTCTCAGCGTTGGAAAGTGTTTTTTGATTATTTGTCATTATCTCGCTCGAGAGGGTTGACTCGTGACGAGTATTATGAATTTGAATTTGAAAAACGCGATGAGGATTTCAGGCGTAGTTTTTTAGGACTGAACGAACAGCGGTTTTATTTGGATTATCTGAATCCAGTGAAGTACTATTCTTTAGCTAGGAATAAGTATTTGACACATAAGATTTTAGAGAATACCGGTGTCCGCAAGGCAGAATTATACTGCTATTATCAGCCTGAGGCTCGATATATCACTGAAGACGGTATTGCCAATGATTTGAAGGGTGTCCTGAGTATCTTGAGGCAAAAGGCTGTACGATCATGTGTCATCAAGACAACGGAAGGCTCTCATGGAGACAATGTTTGGGTGATAAATAGTGTTGAGTATCAAGAGAACGATGCGATCCTTCGCCGGTTTGATGGTCAGGACCTTTTGTTGTCTTCTGTATTGGGCGAGGTTGCCCTTGTCTTCGAAAGCATTGTGCATCAAACGAAACAGTTTTCTTCATTCAACGAATCTTCGGTTAATACTGTGCGTTTTATGACTACATTGTGGCCTGACGGTTCGGCAAAAGTGATTGCGACGTTTTTTAAAATCGGACGCGCCGGGAGTTGTGTCGACAATGCCGGAAACGGCGGAAATGTGGACGCGGCCGTTGATGTGGAAACAGGAAGGATTTATAATGTCATGGAGTTCAATGGCTGGAGAAATACTAAGGAGATTGAGCGCCATCCTGATAGTGGTAATCAAATCAGTGGCATAATCATTGAGAATTGGCAAGCTATTAAAGACGAGGTACAACGTTTTCAACAGTCTTTTCCCTATTGCAAGGCCGCGGGTTGGGATATCGCCATTACAGACGAAGGCCCTGTTGTCGTTGAGGTCAATGACTTTTGGGATCGGACAGGACAGTTTTTCATCAAGAAAGGCTGGAGGGAGGAGATCCGTGAATGCTATCTGGCATGGCAAAAAACGGGTATTAAATATGCGACGGGTGAATGGAGACTGCCACTCACGGATAAAGAGCTTATTCGATTGTTCGCTGAGTCCTGACATTGTCGTTTCGGCTCGGAAGGTTGCTTCAAATCCAATTCTGTTAAGGATTAGGTTGTCATAGAGTTATCATCCTTTTTCATAAGTGTGAGAACAATGATGAGTATACTTGATAGAGTTAAAACGAAATGTATTCTTTTGATCTCTCCGATAATCAGAAGACTGACACGGCCAGAAAAGTACTTAACAATTGCGTCCCTTTTTGAAATAGTAAAAGATACTAAGGCTGAGCTTAATTCAACAGCAAAGTTGAAAGGGGATTCTGTGGTGAATGAAGTATGCACGTTAAGTCACAATTTTAAATCCTTTTATTTTCCGGCGAATTTTGCGTGCCTCGTTTCTGATAGAGATACTGCTGAAAAAGCAATTCTAAAGGGCGCCGTACTTTTGATTACATCTTCAGATTATGAGGAATATCCGTGTCTCGTTACAGAGAATCCCGTTTTGACATATGCCTGCCTATGTAGGTATTACCGAGACTTAAGCAACAACTTGTTTATGACCGTTGTTTCAGGAAGTCTCGGAAAAACGACGGTGAAAAATATGATTGGGGAGGTGTATAAGGTGCGTTACAAAACAACATATACTCGTGCCAATTATAATGCTAAGACGGCAGTTGGTTTTGCCGTCCAGCATATCCCGACAAATGCGCAGATGATGATTCAGGAGATTCATGAGGGGACACCGGATGAGACCCGTTATGTCTCGAAAATGCTTAATCCTGATTTGTTCGCTATGACTCCGATTGATAAGTCTCACTTTGAAAGATTTGGAAGTGTCCAAAAGATTAAGGAGGAGATATGCTCTATAACCGAGTATATGAGAGATTCGGGATCAGTAATCGTAGATGTGGATGAGTTTAAAGATTTTGACTTGTTGGGTGGTAAAAGAATCATATCGATTTCTTCATCGGATCCGTCTGCTGATTTTTCTTTAAAAGGGGTACATGTTTCTCATGAAGGCCTGGAGTTTAGTATTCATGTTAAAGAGACAGACAGAGACCATTTTGTACGCTTACATAATATCTATGCTCCACATAATGCTCAATGTGCATTATATGCTTTTGCGGCCGGATATCATGTG
>JAEEGK010012374.1_pt1 | contig 19400 bp, 23 predicted proteins | sample 8958771 | NCBI WGS metagenome assembly JAEEGK01 (sample SAMN16246547, study PRJNA631951) | gut metagenome | biome: gut microbiome; feature: rumen; material: SC-attached | host: Bos | place: Iran: Karaj | collected 2018-10
TTGGAAGATGTTGTTCCGTCCGTGTGGCAAGTTGTACAGGTCTCTGTAAAGTGACATGCGCACTGCAGGAAATGAAGCTCGTTGTAGTCTCTCCAGGCACAGATATCGCTCTCACGAATGAGATACATTGGCCTTATCAGCTCCATCCCTGCAAAATTGGTGCTGTGGAGCTTGGGCATCATAGTCTGGATCTGAGCTCCCTGCAGCATTCCCATGAGAATGGTCTCAATAACATCATCGTAGTGATGACCAAGAGCTATCTTGTTACATCCAAGCTCTTTTGCCTTGCTGTAAAGATATCCGCGGCGCATTCTGGCGCACAGATAGCAAGGGCTCTTATCTATATTGTCCACAGTATCAAATATATTGCTCTCAAAAATCGTCACCGGAATACCAAGAGCCTTGGCATTACTCTCGATGAGCTCTCTGTTTTCCTTATTGTAACCGGGATCCATGACAAGGAAGGTAAGCTTGAACTCCACCTGCCTGTGCTTTTGTATTTCCTGAAAAAGCTTCGCCATCAGCATAGAGTCTTTGCCACCGGAGATACATACCGCGATATGATCACCTTCATTTATGAGCTTATAAGTCTTGCACGCCTTGGCAAAAGGAGTAAAGAGCTGCTTGTGGTATTTCTTCCTAATACTGTCTTCAGCCTTCTGCTGCTTCTCGCCGCCCTTTTCAAATTTGGAAAGCTCATCCTTAAGATATCCCATATATCCATCAGCAAGGCTGTAGTACTCACGGCCTTCCAAGCAAGGACAATCCTCAAGCTCTCTGGTCCTCTGCCCTATCTGACAGTAAAAAATAAGCTTCATATCCTTGGGAATCTCACTTATAAAAGCACTTTCCTCTTTTTCAAGCTCATCCACATCCAATCGAACCGCACCGGGAAGCATACCATATAGCGCAAGCGCTTCATCTCGCACATCTATTAACTTGTAGCTACCCTCCGGCAACTGTCGCATTTCTTTTAAAGATATTTCTTTCATTACTTCATTAACTCACTTTTTCTAAAACGTCGAAATTTTCGGCAATATAAAATCATAGAATTCTTCACCCGGAAGACCTCCCCCGGCTTAAATTACAGATCCTCCAGCCTCATCATAAAGATTGAATACTCGTCATTTTGGAAATCAAGATCCGGCGAATTCTCTCCGCCGCCGTTGGTGCTGCGCTTAATCTCGGCATAGAACTCCTCACCCTGATTTACAATGTCCATAACTGTGAGCTCAACTCCGGCACTGCACGCAATCTTACAAAAAGCCGCAAGCGGATCAGCTTCGCCTCTTGTATTCAAAAGACTCTGCTTAAGAGCCGCATCCTCTTTTGCCTTATTTAATAAAACTTCAAGTTTATCCGCAGTATTCATAGTCGTTCCTCCAAAAAGGTTCAATCTTAACACTAAAGATTGAACCCCTCGTTGCGTATTTCCATCTCCCTATAAGCATTTTAACAGAAAAGGCCGCTTAATCAAGCGGCCCTGTGTAATAGGCTTTATGCCTCGTATGAGAAGGTCTGAAGAAACGCCTTAAGCCTGTCTGTCTTGGGATTACCAAAAAACTCCGAAGGCTCACCCTCCTCAACAATTCTTCCGTTATCAATAAATACCATCCTGTCGGCAACTGCTCTGGCAAACTGCATCTCATGAGTGACAATGACCATCGTCCTGCCCTCTTTTGCAAGGCACAGCACAACGTCCAAAACCTCGCGCACCATCTCAGGATCAAGCGCCGCCGTGATCTCATCAAGAAGCAGAACCTCAGGATGCATGATAAGTGCTCGCACGATCGCAACTCTCTGCTTCTGACCGCCGGAAAGCTGCCTTGGAAAACTATCTTTTTTAAGCAAAAGACCTACCTTATCAAGGAGCGCCCGTGCCTCCTTTTCCACTTCCTTCTTATTGCTCTTTTTGACCTTCAAAGGCGCCAGCATCAGATTCTGAAGCACTGTCAGATGCGGGAAAAGATCATAGCTCTGGAAGACCATTCCTGCTTTTTCTCTTATCTTACCGATATTCCCTGAAGAAGCATCAACAACCTGGCCATCAAGAGTGATCTGCCCATCCTGTATATCCTCAAGGCCGTTGAGACAGCGCAGGAACGTACTCTTTCCGCAGCCGGATGGCCCCACGATCACAACAACCTCGCCCTTTTTGACCGAAAGATTCAGGTTCTCGAAAACCGTTATGTCCTCGTACCTCTTACTTATATTCTCTACTCTTAGTATCTCGTCCATATCAGTTCTCCCATTTCTTCTCAAGATATCTCGAAAGCATGCTGATCGGCCAGCACGCTATAAAGTACAGTAAAAAGATAATAAGGAACACCCCAAAGGCTGCTCCCGGCGAAGCCTTCCTGTTCGCCTCGATTATCTGCTGCCCAACTTTCAAAACCTCCACGATTCCGATCATCATCACAAGGCTCGTAGTCTTTATCATCCTTGTAATAAGATTTATTGAAAGCGGGATCATGCGCCTTATTATCTGCGGCACAATTACATACGCATAAGTCTGCGATCTGCTAAGTCCAAGAGATAAGCTGCTCTCATACTGAATAACCGGAATACTCAGAAGTGCTCCCCTCACAAGGTCTGCCATCTCCGCGGTCCCCCAGAAGGAAAAAACAATGATCGCAGCAGTCTCCGCTGATAAATTGATCCCAAGCGCCTTGGTGGTACCAAAATACACAATGAACAAAAGCACCATCTGCGGCATGATCCTGACAATCTCAAGATACACTCTGGAAACCGCCGTGATCACAGGATTCTTAAATGCCATCAGTATACCAAGCACAACTCCAAGAGCAATACTTATCACCACAGACACAAGACTGATCCTAAGCGAAACCGCAAGCCCAGTAAGGAGACGGATCATATTATTACCCTTTAATAAAACTTCAAATCCCATATGCTCACACTCCCAACGTCCTAAATCTCGCCTTTTTCTCGATCACACTTCCAATAATAGAAACCGGAAGCAGCATGATAATGTAAAAGATAACCAAAAGGAACAGCGCTTCTGTCGTATCATAGTAAAGACCTATCAGATCCTTGGCTGTAAACATAAGATCCATAAGACTTATCGCAGAAAAGACGCTTGTCTCTTTCAAAAGAAATATCACATTTGCAAGGATTCCCGGGACGCTCTGCGAGATCGCCTGTGGCAATATTACTGATAAAAAGAGCTGTCTCTTTGAGAGCCCAAGTGCAAGAGCACTCTCCGTTTGAGACTTAGGGATACTCTCAAGACCGCTCCTAAAAACCTCCGCCATATAGCTTCCACCTAAAAGTCCTAAGCCTACAAATCCGCAAGTCTCCGCAGATATAGACACTCCCACTTTGGGAAGACCAAAGTAAATGAAAAACAGCTGTACAAGAAGCGGAGTATTTCTAAAAAGCTCAACATACACTCTCGATAACTGCGCCAAAAGCGGCACCTCAAAGTGAATAACAAATGCCACAAAAAGACCTATGACAAATGCCAGCAATATGCCAAACCAGCCAATCTTTATCGTCAGCAAAAATGCTTCTATATATAAAGGAATGTAAGATGTAATAACTTCAGGGTTCATAATTTTTCCTTAAACCGAGTTTGGGAGAGTCCACAGACTCTCCCTCGCTCTATATATAATAGGATGATATGTTACTCAGCGTCTACCTTGCCGCCTTCAACTACAAGTGTCTCCTCATAGTCTGCGCCGTAAGTATCAATAAGAGTCGCCTCATAGTCTGCGTGGAAGAACTTCTCCTCACCAAGAGATACGATCTCATTGTTGAGCCAGTCAAGAAGTGAGCTATTGCCCTTAGATACTGCAGGAGCAATTGTATCCTGGCTTCCAAGTGAAGGAATACCTACAACATATCCGGGATTCTCGATAGCGTAAGCAATAACCTCTGTGTTGTCATTAGCCCAAGCTACACCTGTTCCGTTCTCAAAAGAAGTCTTGGCTGTAGCATATGTATCAAACTTCTGAAGCTTGATATCAGGATAGTTCTTCTCAAGATATGTCTCAGCTGTTGTTCCTGAGATAACGATAACCTGATCATCTGCAGCAATCTGTGAAAGATCCTCAATAACCTTGCCCTCAGGTGAAACAACACCAAGTGCAACATTCATATAAGGAAGTGCGAAATCAACCTTCTGCGCTCTCTCCTCAGTTACTGTGAAGTTTGCAAGAACAATGTCAACCTTACCTGTCTCAAGATACTCAACTCTGCTAGCTGCCTCAGTTGATACATAATTGATCTCAACTCCAAGGTCCTTACCGATTCTCTCCGCAAGATATACATCGTAGCCCTGATACTCACCATTCTCATCAACATAACCAAAAGGGTTCTTGTCAGAAAAGACTCCGATATTGATCTTGCCGCTCTCCTTGATCTCATCAAGTGTTCTGTAAACCTTATCACCTGCATCTGCCTGGGCTTGTGTAGCATCAGCCTGTGCACTCTCACTCTGCACTGCCTGATCTCCACCCTGTGCTGCTGCCTGTCCGCATCCTGTAAGTGCACCGGCTCCAAGTACAAGTGTAAGTGTAGTAGCTAATAATTTAGTCAAAAGATTCTTTTTCATAATATTTGTTCTCCTTCGTAATCGATGAACAAATATTACTTCGATTTGCCTAGTAGGTCAATAGGTTTTACGATAGCTAATCTTTATTGCTATTGATAGATGTTGGTTATAACAAAAAAAGAGGCGACAATAGAGTCTAAAGTCGCCCCTTCTTTGCTTTGTTATAATAATGTCTAAACCTGATTTTCTTTCTTAATAGCTTCTCAAAACTCTACATCTGATAATATACATCCATGATGAAGAAGTCGCTGTCAGCATTTCCTTCTTTTAACTTGCTGTATACCTTGGCATCATCATGGTCCATACATTTTAAATCGATTTCTTCAAGTAGCTTATCGTACTCGTCCAAACTACCTTCAAAGCGGATTCTTGCTGCCGGATTGATCACCAGATGATAAGGCGCAACGTGCTCTGTCTCATCTTTTTTGAAAGCCTCCGGCGAATAATAAAGCTGATACTTCTCATTCTCGCGCTCCAAGATCGCGCCGTTTTTTATCTTCTTTAGCTTTCTCCTGAGTTCAGCTTTTTCTACAGTAACCTTATCTGTGCGATCTTCTCTGAACTCTGTATACAGTTCAGCTTTAATCATAATATTTCCTCAATTTCTTTAATAATTATTACTTAGCGCATGAGACAACCGGTATGCTTACTATCGGACCAACCAACGTCAAGTTGCTGATCGTAACTATAGTCTCCGCGTTTACATCGCCGCCGCCCTGAGTATTCTGCATATCTTCTGTGTTGAGATCTTCAAAAGATGTACCGACTACCTGATCTAATTTCTTTTTTCCCATCTTTTTTCTCCCTTATTTCTTATTTATTCTTAATAGCACTTACAATTCCTGCTGTTCCTGCTGTAACTGCTACTGAGATAAGTACAGGAGTTGTCTCCGCATCAACATCACCGGCACCCTGAGTATTCTGCATATCCTCTGCGTTGAGATCCTCATATGCTGCACCTACAATCTTATCTAAATCCTTTTTTCCCATATTATTTTCTCCTTCTCTATTTTTTCACCAATCAGTTCTTTGCTGTCTTTGTATAATAATATCCGGCAAATAGTTCGATCGCACTCTGTATTCCAATCAATATCATTGTAAAAGTTCCAATATTGTTCATTGTGAATACAGTGTCGTCTTTAAAAATAAATGAGGCCACTGCTGTCCAAAAAATCATCAATCCAAACGGGGTATATGATGATAATGCCATTGCCTTAGTGAGTGCATTTAAAGCCTTTTCATCTCCCTTATTCTTTGATGTGTAGACTATTCTCCAGATAAGGACACCAAGAAATGCTATAAATGAAATAATCACTAAAACCAGTAGTATTTTTTGACTAAGCATTTTTAGTCCTCCTTTTATTAAACGCTTGTTTAAGTTGAGCTTTTTATCATCTTATCTTCGTAATATATTCCGGCTACAAGCGCCACAATTGCTTGTACTCCTAGGACAATCTCAAAAAAAGTCTTTACATTTGCAAGCGTAAATACAGCATTTGAATCAATAAAGTAAGTGTATACATCCCAACCTAAAATCAAAGCAACTAAAACTACTGCCGCAATAGCTCCAGCTTTGAATCTTACTATATTCCACTCTTTATTATTCTTATACTTCATGCTTTTCACACAATTCCAAATTAATAACACCCCTATAGAAACCATGGATGCTATCAATGCTCCTACAACTAGAAAATGATTATTCATATGTTTATCTCCCATCTATACTTGGCTATATTGCCATTTTTTCTGTGTCAACAAGATACTAAGTATTTAAATGAAATGATGCTTGGGAGTGAGCTTAGTCACTCCTATAGCCATCTCTTTTTTTCATGTGACTCAGCATTTCTGTGATGAATAAATCGCGCTCGCTGCAGTTGCAAGTGTTACAATTACAGGTACTGCAGTCTCAGCATCTACGTCGCCTGCGCCCTGAATCTGCTGCATACCCTCTGTGTTGAGATCTTCAAAAGATGTACCGACTACCTGATCTAATTTCTTTTTCCCATCTTTTTTCTCCCCCGGAATCAATTATTTCTCGCAATACTGATACTGAGTATCGGTGGATTTGTTGCGATCACAGAAGGCGATACAATCGTAAGGCAGTTTGATACAACCTCAGGATCTACATCTCCGGCTCCTTGAGTCTGCTGCATATCCTCTGTGTCAAGTTCTTCAAAAGATGCACCAACAATCTTATTTACATCCTTTTTACTCATTGATTTTCTCCTTTCCATCGCTAAATTCTACTTAATTTCTTATTTATTCTTAATAGCACTTACAATTCCTGTTGCTGCTGAAACAGCTACTGAAATAATTACAGGAGTTGTCTCCGCATCTACATCACCGGCACCCTGAGTATTCTGCATCTCCTCTGCGTTGAGATCTTCATATGCTGCACCAACAATCTTATCTACATCTTTTTTTCCCATATTAGTTTTCTCCTTCTCTATTTTTTACACTAATTTTTCATCAATCAGTTCTTTGCCGCCTTTGTGTAATAATATCCGGCAAATAGTTCGATCGCACTCTGTATTCCAATCAATATCATTGTAAAAGTACCAATATTGTTCATTGTGAATACAGTGCCGTCTTTAAAAATAAATGAGGCCGCTGCTGTCCAAAAAATCATCAATCCAAACGGGGTATATGATGATAATGCCATTGCCTTAGTGAGTGCATTTAAAGACTTTTCATCTCCCTTATTCTTTGATGTGTAAACTATTCTCCAGACAAGCACACCAAGAAACGCTATAAATGAGATGATCACTAAAACCAGTAGTATTTTTTGACTAAGCATTTTTTAGTCCTCCTTTTTTATTATTGGAATTTTTTGTCTTTATAGTGGACGGAGTGATAGAATTTTTAAAAAAGATACCTGGGAGTGCACTCTGTCACTCCCATAGCCATCTTTTTTCGTCTAACTTAGCATTTCTGTGAGGAATAGATTGCGCTTGCTGCAGTTGCAATTGTAACAATTACAGGAACTGCAGTCTCAGCCTCTACATCGCCTGCGCCCTGGATATTCTTCATATCATCGGCATCAAGCTCCTCATACGCTGCACCAACAATCTTATCTAAGTCTTTCTTTCCCATTCTATCTCCTTCTTATCACACTATGAATTAGCATTTCTTTGCTGAAACCGCTGCTCCTGAAACTACTGATAAAGCAGCAGAAATAGTCATTGCTGAAATAGGTATTGTAGGTGTTGCAGGAGTTGATTCAGCATCTACATCACCTGCGCCCTGTGTGTTTTCCATATCCTCTAAAGGCATTTCCTCAAATGAATCACCAACAACTTCTCTGATCTTCTTTTCTTCTGACATAATTTATTCTCCTTTTTAATGATTATTTTAATTACTTACTGTTCCTTATGATTTCTTAGCAATGTCCGTTACAAGTCTTTGTTACTTCAACAGATATGCCGAAAGATGCGGATGCACTAACAATAGTTGCGGAAATAATAGGTGTAGGAGTTGTCTCAGCATCTACATCGCCTGCTCCCTGTGTCTGCACCATCTCATCAGTCTTAAGATCCTCAAATGAATCGCCTACTACTTTGTTGATATCTTCCTGTGCCATGTTCGTTTTCTCCTTTTCTTCTGTTTTTAGTTTGTGTTTTCCGTTAGCTAACTGTTTTTATTTGCAACCGTTTTGTTCAACACCTACCATCAAGTGTTATCAAAACAGGTGATGCCGTAATTGCCATGGCTGCATTGGCCTGGCTTAAAACCGCCATATAATTGAAATCCGCTTCAACATCTCCGGATCCCTGAACCATTTTCATTTCATCAACCGTTAATTCCTCAAACGCCTCTCCTACAAATTTTTTTAATCTCATATTAGTTCTCTCCTTTTTTGAAAACAGTGTCTTTACTTCTGACAAGTTTATATTATCAACCGATACTTAGTTATTTCTCTTTTTAGAATTAACTGTATTAAAGTCGGAACGAACTGTATTTTTTTTATTTGGTAATACTTATAAGCGATACGTTTCCGATCTCTTCTTCTCCGGTCCCTGCTGCCTCAAATCCAAAAGTTACTGACTCTCCTGCCGGTATATTCTGATTACTTCCGTCATTTAGTATTGAATAATAATCATCATCTTTTTCTGCTATTGATGCATTCCATATACTCTCAATGTCGGCATCATAGGTGAATTCCAGCTTCCAGTCGGATATCGCATGATCCGAAAGATTTGTTATCGTTACGTTTCCAACAAAACCGGAGCCCCAGCTCGATGAAATATCAAGCTCTACACTGTAATCCTCGGGCTTTATCATATATTTCGCATTGACCAATATGACCTCTTCCGGAAGATTTATCTCATCTTCAATCGACGCCTTCTTGGCTATAAACCCAAAGCTTACCGATTCTCCCGAATCAATATCCTGGTCGTAATCCTCTCCGGATAATATAGTGCGATCCCCGTCCTTACGGGCCTTTGCATCCCATATCTGATCTATCTCATCATCCAGATCCATCTCTACTTCCCATTTATGGATAGTACTTTCTGTATTGTTTGTAATAGTCACATCTACGTGATAGGTATCACCGTATTCTTCCGTAACGATATAATCGGTTGTTATCCTGTGATTGCGATATGTCCTTGATCTATCGCTTTCCTCCGTCACTTCACCTTTGTATCTAGGCCCCGTCTCTCCGATAGCCTTTAATATATTGATCTCACCGTTTCCATAGTGAACATCTTTTCCCTCTTCTCCGAGGTCGTTACTTCCTGCCATCATTAGATCCAAGGCATCATCTATCTGAAAATACGGATGCTTTTCTTTTCCGTATGAATATATGTCTGCAAAACATGCTGTCGCTATTGCTGATGACAAGCTTGTTCCGTATGAAACCGTGTACCCTTGAGGTACTCCGATTGTCTCAAGCCCATTGTCTATATACGTCGGAAACGTAACATAGATAAAAGCTGTAAGATCAAGTAACCCGTCTGTGTACACCAGATCCCCTCCCGGAGCACAGAATTCCACACAAGATCCGTAGTTGCTGTATGAGGCTTCTGAGCCGTTCCATACAGAAGATATGGTATATACTCCTTTTATCTCACCGGGCAAATGCAACACTTTGTTGGTCTCGTAATTTTGATCCAGATCAATGCCTTTATTACCTGACGAAGCAAAAACCGCTACACCGTTGTTCTGCGCGTATCTGATAGCTCTTTTATACGCTGCCACCAAAATACGTTCATCACAATCATCCACGCACTTATATGTTCCCAGACTTAGATTTATGACATCGTTTCCATCATTTACCGCATCCACTATCGCTGCAAGAGTCCAGCGCGATTCACCGTCTGTTGCATTCATTACTTTATATGGAGTGATAGTCGCATCCGGTGCTATCTGCGCGATTACGCCCGCCGTTTCCGTTCCATGACTGTGATAATCTGTCAGGCTGTCATCACCATCAACGTATGACTTTCCTCTAGCCAGATCGAGCTTTCCGGCAAGTACCGGATGTGTTGTGTCAACTCCGCTATCGATATGCGCGATCCTTACGCCTTTTCCTGTTGTATATTCAAGTGATTGTCTATCGTCTGTAACTTCATCCAAATGCCAGGCAAGCATATCAAATAGATCGTAATCGTCGATTTCCTCTTCCGCCATATCCTCGCTTTCCGGCGTGATATCGGAAACATCAACATCGCTAAGGTCATCCTTGGGATCTTCAATCTTAGGAAGATCTCCCGTTACCTCTATCTGACTACGGATGCTCTTATCTTGCACAATCTCCTCCACGTCAACTGACTCCGGATAGATAAGATGAAGCAAATTAATGTCTTCGCATACTTCAATTTGGATCTTTTCATCTTGCTCTTTTATCTCCTCACTAACCTTATCGATATCCGCATTTTCTTTTAGCAGGATATCCATCGTCTGTTCCTTATCCTCAGCGGCTTCCGCCGTTATGGAGAAGCCGCCGATGAATATGGTTAGAAGGGCTGCAAGAAACATATTAAGAGCTAATTTACGATATATACCTTTCTTCATTTTCATCCCCTTTTTTAGTGCTTAAGTCATGCTGCGGTTGCATTCTGTAAAGTCTTGCATAGTAACCGTCTTTTGCCAGCAGTTCTTCATGGTTACCCTGTTCCACGATCCTGCCGTTATCCATAACAATGATCCTGTCAAAATCACGAATGGTGGCAAGTCTGTGTGCAACGACAACTATAGTTGCCTTCATATTGAACAGATGGTCCATGACAATCTTTTCAGAAGCATTGTCAAGCGCACTGGTAGGTTCATCCAAAAACACTATCTGAGGATTCGAAATGATCGTCCTTGCTATTGCTATCTTCTGTCTTTGTCCGCCGGACAGATTCTGTCCGCTCTCAGAAATTCTGGTCTCAAGACCAAGCGGGAAACTCTCTACAAGTCCCGTAAGGTTGGTCGCAGCCAAAACCTTATTTATCTCTTCATCCGTGAAATCGCGTCCCATTGTGATATTCTCTCTGAAACTTCCGCTAAAGAGCATATTCTCCTGAAGAACGATTCCCACTTTTTCCCTTAATCTATGTACATTTAAATCCTTTACATCTTTCTTTCCGTACGCAACTCGTCCGTTGGTTACCGGGTACAGACTCGCCATAACTTTCATCATCGTAGACTTACCCGATCCACTGCTTCCGACGATCGCAACCTTTTCAAAAGGTTTTATGTTGACAGAAACATCAGATATCGCATACTTGGAAAACTTACTGTATCTGTAAAAGACATGCTCCATATCTATCTCTCTGCATGATTCAGCCGGAAGTTCTTTTCCTTCAGTCACTGTCTCGTTCGGCGTATCCATAATGTCAAGCAGTCTTTCTATATAAACCTTCACCGTAACCAGCTGTCCGTACGAGCTCATGATCGCTACAATAGGGCAAAGGAACGATGCACCTATAGAACTGAATGCCACTACTCCTCCGAGCGTCATCTTGTTATGCAGAACCAGATAATAACCACCAAGGAAGATACTTAGCGGATAAAAGATCTGAATAGTCTGTGTAGCGTTATACAAAAACGATGCATACTTGGCACGTTTCTTCTCAAGGCCGATCTGCTTTTCAAAGTTATCCTGCCACTTATTAAAAAGATTCTTCTGTGAGTTGGTTGATTTAATGGTAAAAATGTTGTTTACCATCTCATTTATCATGTCCTGAGATCTTGTAGTTACAACCATCTCGTTCTGCGTAATCTTTCTGTTTATCTTGGTATTTGCATCCAGGATCAAACACAATGCTCCGGCAACAAATATCGTAAATGTCGCAAGTGCCGGGCTGTATCGCATCATAGCGGCCAAATACAGGAAGAAGAAACAAATATCTATCAAAAGCTCTATCATCTGATCTATGATGACCTGCCTGATATAGGTATTGGAGTTGATCCTGTATATCAGTTCTCCCTTACTCCTGTTTACAAAGTAGGAATACGGAAGGTCCAAAAGCTGCTCGATCGTATCGCCCAAAAAGCCTTTATCAAAAGCCGTTTGCAGCTTGGTAATAAGCCGCGTTCGAACCAGATTAAAAATAAAATAATTAGCCGATAATCCTAAAAGTATCATGAGTAATACTTTAAAACTAAAGAGCCGCTGATTCTCAAATCCGTCCACAATAGACTGTATTACGTGTGGAACCAAAAGACTCATACACTGCATGATCATTGAGAAAAGCAATGTGGTCAAAAGAAGCTTTCCATGCCTCTTTCCATTCTCGACAAGTACCGGATGAATCTTTGGAATCTGGAATTTTCTTTTATTGTCACTTGTCGGATATAAAATTATCTTTGAAAAATGTTCTTCAAATTCTTCATTGGTAAGTTTCTTTTTACCTGATGCAGGATCGACCAAAGATACCGACCCGGGTGAAACCTTCTCTACCACTACAAAATGCTTGCGATCCCAAAAGGCTATAAACGGCTTGGGAACTGCCTTTAACGATTCTCTGCCAATCTTGATTGCCTTTGAAAGGACTCCGTTTTCTTTGAGAACTTCCTGAATCTGCAGTAAATTATAGCCACCGTTCGGAACTCCGTATCGATCTCTAAGTCCCGATAATTTTGTCTTATCGACAAAATAGTCCAGCATCATAGAGGCACAGGCCAGCCCACATTCAGAGTGTTCACATTGTTGTTGAAATCTAACTCTCAAACCACTACCTCCTTGCACATATATTTTTCATTTAAGTATTTATCAAAAGAGTCATAATTTATCATTCCCGTATCGCGCCAGTAAATATATTCATTAAACTCATCAATTGAATATCCGTCTTCTTCACTTTGAGCTTTCTGCATAAGCGCTGCTGCCTTCATATGCGGAAACAGTTCCTCTAAATCGGTATTTGACTGATGCGGAATATATGCATATTTGTTGATACGATTCGCAATTTCCTCTGAAACCTCCTGCATCCACTTGTCATTACCAAGCTGCCTGGGAAGTGCCGCTGCATTAGAGCATGCAATCACATTCCCGCCCATAAATGTAATGAGCTTATCAAGAGCATTTATTACAGTGTCATGCCCATTCGTACCGCAAGTACTAAGTATAACTACAGGTTTCCCCTGAAGCCTAAGTGTATGTGCCCACCATGAAGACTTATCAATTATCAGCTTTAGATCAGCTGTAAAATAATGCATATAAACAGGCGATGCTATGATAAACACATCGGATTCCAGTATTTTTTCATGCAGTAAGCGAAGATCGTCATTGCTAACGCATTCTGTTCGTAAAAAACATTGCGAACATCCTATACAAGGTGCAATATTGAAATCTTGCGGAAAAGCATATTCGACTTCAAACTTTTCCTTATCCAATCTATCCGTTATTCGTTTCGCGAATCCGGCTGTGTTGCCATTCTTTCGCCTGCTGCCGATCAAAACAAATATCTTTTTCATATCATTTTCCCTATTCCTGTTTACTTACTCGTTTCCAGCAGCAAAATGTTGTTTATGTTGCGCTCAGCGTAAAGATACATCCAGACAACTCCGCTGATTCCATCAAAAATACCCTTGCTCTCTATATCTCCGATCCTTGTAACCCGGTATTCTTCATAAAGTGAATGCATATACATATCAGACATATATTTCTTAAGATAATTCATCCACTTCTTTTCTCCGGTGTATTCATAGAGCATCTTGAGTGTCGTCACGATACTTCCTGTTCCGTGACAAAGAGTATCCGATCCTACAGACTCATTCAGTATTGTTTCAAATCTATTTATCAGGCTGCGAAGATGTCTCTTGTTAACGAGACTGCTGTCAATCCTATCCATAGCAATTCTTGCCTGGATCATACCGGGGTAGCCCCAACACCACTTATAATCTTTCTCGGGATTGATCCCTGCTCGATACTCATAAGCAAGGAGCTCCTTAACTTTTTTGGCGTCATACTTTCCTCCGGAAACAAGTCCGTACATCATACCGCTGATGCCGTGTGCCATGCCTGCTTTGGATTTTCCTTCTTCATGCTCTTTATCGATTCTTTGCTCAGCAAGCTCTATGTATTTATCCAAAACTTCTTCAGTATTCTCCAACTCAGGGAAGTTCTCTCTTACAAGTCTTAATAGCCTTATTATTCCGGCCAAACCTGACACATAATCATGATGCTCATACTTCTCCATCTGTTCATGTTTTAGCTTACCTAAAGCCTTGATCGTATCTTTTAAATAATCCTCATCCTGAACAGTGTTGAGATATTTCTTTTCTAGGATCATCGGATAGATTGGTGATAATCTGCCCGTAAAAGCGCATGATACTCCCGCAAGCTTTGCCTGTCCTATCGCCGATTTCATCAACATATGATAGAAATCCAGATACTTTTCTTCCTCTGTTGCTCTGTAAAGCTCAAGATAGGCAACCGCAATACCGCTTAACCCGCCATAAAGATCAATCTCGCATGACTTTAATCCCCATTTTTCATCTTTGTTACAATCAAGATTGATAAACGCGCACTCATCACCTTTAACATAGGCTTCTCTCATCAACTTATCCGCAATGTTCCTTGCCTGTTCCAAGTAATGAAACGTCTTTTCCTCCCGAAGAATTCCGGTCTTGCCAACACGCTTATTAAGATATGTATCAACAATACCGAGAGAAAGTGTCATTATAGTCTTCTGAAGCTCAATCTCTTTTTCGGTAAGCTTCAAAAGCTTATTTCTTGAAACGTCGTAGCCCGAAATTTTGTAATAATCAGGATACCTGCATCCACGACTGTCAATGACATCACGTGAATCTGTATATGTAAAGAAAATGGGTATATCGTTAAACAGCATGTCTTTTATTTCGCTATTTATAATTCTTTTGTCTCTATATGGATATGCCCAGATATTCATCATCAGGCGCTCTCTGTACTTCATATTCCCGTTATAATTCGGATGATTGGCATAACGGATCATTGAAGCATAGCGCTCCGTCGATTTAAGAAGCGCTCTTACTTTTTTACCTTTAAATACTTCAAGTGCCTTGAGTGCCTCTGCTCTATGTTCAAGAATAAATCTCATAAAACGTTCAAAAGCTTCCACTATCACAAGGTTATATCTGGAAACGTCTACATCTTTATCCTTTCCATACTGCGGAATATTATCACCGCCGGCAAAATGTCCTTTTATATTTTCAAAATGAAAATCAACGGAATCTATATTCTTGGGTGCAAGAATATCCGATGAAAGCTCTACACCTTTTCCATCAAGCGCACTGAGGTTGATGGCTTCTTTTCCACCCAGATTAGTCTGCTTGGGAAGTAGCATGGAAGCAGCTACCGACTCTGTTTCCAATCGTCTCACCACATCAAAAAATGCAGATTCGCCTTTAATCTGTGCCGGCATCTGGAATAAAGTCTCCATATCAATGATCACGGGATGTTCACCATGCGCTATGATATTCTCCAAATGTAAGTCATTTATATTAAGCAGATAGCAGATTGCAACCAGATATCCGTATCTTGTATAGAAGCGTTCAACTTCTTTTTCAGACTTGCAGTAGATTCTCTCTACAAATTCGTTGTATGCATAACCGTCTTTGTATATTCCCTTCGGAATCTTTATATCAAGCAGGTCCGATGAATTTGTGTACCAGTTTACAAACTCCTCAAACGCCTGACTTATCTTAAGGTCCTTGGGTTTATAAACAAGCTTTCTGTCTCCAAATTTCAAAATCGATACCGAATTACCCTGCGCATGTGAATCTCCGGAGGATAATATAATATCTGTAAGCACAAGTTTTTTACTTCCAAGTAATTTCTCTACCTCTTTATAGTCTTTATCAAGGCGCTCCATGATATCAGAATAATTCTTTATCATAAAAAGAGTTCTTACGGTAGCCACTCTTGTGGCTACCGGATAGCTCTCATAAAACGAAGTAAAATCACCTTTTTCGGCAAAAGAATTCTTCAAAAACTCCTTAAACTGCTTTTTTTCATTTCTGGCTCTGAACTTGTGATGCTCCTTGTAAATCGCAAGTCTTAACGCTGTAAGCTTTCCGAAAACATTGAACATCTCCGCTGTATGGCCTTCAACAAAAGCATCGAAGACTCTTTCTTCTACTTTGATATTTTTTAAATTCTCTGCTACCTCACCAATCCTTCTTCTGAGATAGATAGCGAATGGCAATGCCGCAAGTCCGACGCCTGCATCCACATTGATCATATCTTCTGTAAAGATATTCATGATCTCTTCGTATGTGTCATACCACTTATCGCTCTCCTGCATATCAAGCTCGACGTCAGGCTGAAGTGTATATGCAAATTCTTTTTCCGTCATGTTGTTCTGTTCAAGCATTTCATTGAAATACTTATCATTAAGTAATGTCTTGACATCACGCCATTCTTTCAGGTAGCTGAAATCAACCTTTGCGCTCTTGTTATATGCTATGCGCTTTTCATCAATTGTTCTTGCCTTTTTGATCATTTCATTCATAGTTTCTAACCAGCCCTTCCACTTCTAATAGTTTTCTGTTTCATACCTCTATTTATCACTAAAGGTGAATGCCCTATGTATCACCTGACATGCATATACTATCAACAATCACCTTCCTAAAACGGTGTTTGGAGTTAACACACATAAAAAAGGAACCAACTGCATTTTTTATACAGTTGATTCTGAAACAAAAAAATAAATAATTTAGTCTCTATGCAAAAACCGCTGACGTTTTTACGTACAGAAAAATGGGAGCAGATTTCCGACGGTAACCAGCCAATTGTTACCAACCGGGAATCTACTCCCATTTTATTTTTTTGCCTTTTATGACCTACTGTCTATTGTCTCTATTAAGGCCAAAACCATCCACCGATATCGTCGATCATACCTTATACCCTCCTAATCATTATTTTGTAATAGTCTCTTTCATGTGCTTTTTGTTTTCTTGCATCTGATGATTCTATATTACAAAATATATAACGGAATAACGGTTATTGGAATCAACGATGTGAATTTAGGAACGAACTGCATAATCATGCCATTATCATTAATGTAGCTCTTGCAGTGAACACTTGGTTCTCGCAGCTAAGCTGAAGCTTTCCGGCATACTTTTGCGTTACTCTCTCTATGTTTGAAAGGCCGAAACCATGTGCTTCCTTGTCATCTTTAGTAGTATCGATCCTGTTATCTCGTATAACAATATCTTTTACACATGAATTTTTTACCGAAAGAATCCAAATGTTCTTTTTTAGGATAGACTGTATCTCAATCTTCTTTTCTCCCTCAACCTGCTTGGCGGCTTCAATCGCATTATCCAAGAGATTGGAAATCAAAATGACAAGATTGACATCTTCAATCTTGTTTGCAGGTATATTTCCTTCCACAGACATCTTTATATTATGTATAGCCGCCGTTTTAGCTTTGGATTCAAGTAGCGCGTCGGCAATATAGTTACCGGTATCAAACATCTTAACTATGGTTGTTCCCATGGTCTCCTGCATCTTATCTATATATTCAGATGCCTGATCATATTTTTCCTCCTTAATAAGGGAGCCAAGTGCAAGCAAAAGATTTTTGGTATCGTGCCTAAATCTTCTAAGTTCAGTACTTTTATCATTCATTTCAATATATGATTCGGTTATCTGCTTCATAGGTTCCTTCAGATTACCTATCATAGCATTCATGGAAATATTTTGTTCACGCACCATAATGACATGCATAACAACAACGAGAAGCAATGCAAAAACTAACACACTCATCTTCTTCATTATGTCAGCGGTTTCAGGCAACTTGAAAAGCCTAACCTCCAACACTCCATATGTCATACATGTAATGAACAAAAGGAAATATTCTAAAACTGTCAATTCCGTAAAATACACCCTTACAACATTTCTACGTTTTAAAATAGTTAGTACCATTAGGAATGAAAAAACCAACAGTTCTGCCAAAGTAACTGAAACATCGGCATCTATTCTCTGATAACCTGTTATGTTCATCCTATTACCTATAATAAAAATAAACTTTATGTTCTGCGCAATGCAATCAATCAGATTCTCATAGAAAGGAACCGTGATAAGGAAACTTGGCTTGAATCCATATTTTGCCCACAAAAACGGTATGATTCGTACAAAATAAAGAAATATCATTGGAAAATAGAATAAACGTGAACCGTAATTAATCATCGGTCTATATGCATAAGTTATAAGTGCATAAACACCAATCCATATCCAATTACTGTTATTCCATTTCTTTTCCTTATAATCAAAAAAATTGTCAAATACAATCCAAAAATTCGCAAACACAACAAGTGCGCGAATAGTATATATACCCATAATCAGTTCAATACTTTCCATCCACTCACACTCCCACTTTTACAAGAAAATCAGAATAAACGCTATTAAACTCCTTGTATTTTAGTCTGCTGATAAGCAGTTTCTCACCTGTACTCATGGTAACTTCATCATGATTGTATGAATCAACTTGAGCCAGGTTAATAAGGAATGATTTGTAACACCTGTAAAATTTTTGAGAAGAAAGACGTCCTTCAATGGCGCCAAGAGTCTCATGACATTCCATATCCTCTCGTCCGTCACAGAAATGTAAGATACAATTCTTGCCCATACCTTCAACATAAGATATGGTGCTCTCCTTAAAGAAATGGTTCTCTCCGTCCAATCGGATCTTAAGAAAATCATCCTCTTCCATAGTCTTTAAAAAAGCATCAAGAACTTCATAGAACTTTTTATCATCGATGGGTTTTGTTAAAAAACGAAATGTTCCGACCTCAAAGGTATCGAAAACAATAGAAGGATAACTTGTTGCAAAAACAATGGTGGAATTCTTGTCATAGCCTCGAATCTTCTTGGCAATCTCAAGCCCATTTTCACCGTTGTTTTCAAACTCGTAGTCCATAAAGATCAGGTCGTATTTTTCTCCCGACCCGATAAGTTTTTCTCCTGCGTCGTACTCATTAAGCGTGTAGTCAAAATCTTTTTGCATAGAGAATTCGAGGATTCTCTTCTTGATCTCCCCGCGCATAAATTTAGAGTCGTCGCATATAGCGATCTTTACCATATTCCCCTCCGACAATTTACTTATCACATAAGTAAACCTGTTTTCCCTAATTTCCGCGCCCCCACGCGTTCTTTCTATTATTATGCCAAATTCTGCTCGTTTTATCAATTGATATTACCCAAATCTTCTGCTTTTATTCCTCCTTATTTTTTCACTTTAAACTTAATTTCTTTAGCATTTAAATATTTCTTGAGGCGCTCTGTATACGCTTCTTCGCTATCGATTTCAATGGCAGTGCTCAGTCGATTTTCAGGATCGCTAATAAATCCATAGTAGTACGGATTTCCGTTCTTATCATAGTCCTTTACAGCAAATTCCATATGAACAAGAAACAG
>JAEEGK010012375.1_pt1 | contig 19400 bp, 13 predicted proteins | sample 8958771 | NCBI WGS metagenome assembly JAEEGK01 (sample SAMN16246547, study PRJNA631951) | gut metagenome | biome: gut microbiome; feature: rumen; material: SC-attached | host: Bos | place: Iran: Karaj | collected 2018-10
GGTTTGGGGGTAGGGGAAAAAAAAGGAAATATGTAAGAAATAAAAATAAGAAAAAAAAAATAAAAATTATGAAATAAATGAAAAAAAATTAAATAAAAAAATTAAAAAATTAAAAGATGAAAATGTTTTATTAAATTCTCAAATTAAATTAATTAAAAAAAAAAATAAAAATTTAACAACTAATTCAACTACAAATAATAACATTACAATAAATTCAATTTCAAATACTTTAAATAATACAAAAATTAATAATGAATCAAATTTTTCAACTTCAATGAATAATAATAATAATAGTGAAAAAAATAATAAAAAAAACAAAAAATTAATTCAATTTGAAATTGGAAAAATTCAAATGGAAAATTTTTCTAAATTATATATTAATGATACATTATTTATAGATAATTTATCTGAAAAAGAAATTCAAACAATTTCTTTATTAATTATGCATTTATCAATAAATCCTATTAATTTATTTAATAAATATGAATATAGTCATTTTATAATTTTATCTAAAATTTTGAAATTAATTGACAATGGATTATATTTAAATTCTATTTTGAATTATTTATGTGAATTTTATAATAAATTTCCTGAATTTAAAAGTAATATTAAAAATTTTTTATCTAATAATGAAAATTATAATTTAAATAAAAATAATAATAATAAATTTTCATTGATTAATTTGTTATTAAATAATGAAATTAATTTATCATTTATAATAACAAATAAATGTTTATCTTTTGATAATTTTTTAAAAAAATATTTAAATAATAAAATAAATTCAAATTCTTATTTTAATTTAAATATTATTAAAATAATTTTAACTTCAAATTTAATATTAATAATGTTATTTTCTAATGAATATGAAACAATAAATAATTGCTTAAAAACAATTAATGAAAAATATTTTTATGAAAATGATAATATAATAATAAAATTTTTAATAAATTTAAATTATTTTGAAATTTTATTAAAAATTTTTAATAATTTACCATCAGATAAAAATTATTTTTATATTGAAAATTACATTGATAGTTTAATAATTTTATTATCAAATAATGAAAATAAAAACATAATTTTAAATAATATAAATTTATTAAATTTAATATTAAATAATTTTAAAATTTCAGAATACATAAAATCAATTTTTAATGATTTTATAAATTTTTTTAAAGAAAATAATTATAATTTTTTTGAAAACGAAGAAGAAAATAAAAATAAATTTTTACCTTTAATAAAATGTATTATTTTTTTAACAAATTTAAGTATAAATTTACCAGAAATAAAAAATAGAATAAAAGAAATTTTTAACAAAAATTTACAAGAATTAACAAAAATATTAAATTTAAATAAAAAGAAAAAAGAAAATTTACTTTATAAAAACATTGAAATTTTAGAAAATTTATTCAAATAATTAAATATATAAATATTAATTAATAATTATTAATTAAAAAATAAATTAATAATATATTAAAAATGCTTACAATTTTTGCATTTATTAACTTAATTGGAAGTTTTTTTAATTGTGGTTATTCAGTTTATGTTTTTAGTCAATTAGATGATGTTGTTTATAAACCTGAATTAGGAACTAAAATGTCAATTGAAATGAATTATATGTTTCCCATTGAATTTACAATAACAGCTATTAATATGCAAATATGTTTAATATATTTTAATTGGTTTTATTTTATTATTTTATTACCAATTTTTATTTACAATTTAAAACAAATTGTTCAAGAGAAATTTAATAAATATCAACCAATTGGAGAAAAAGTTAATTATTCTAATTTATCAATGAAATATAAATTTAAATTTATTTATTATTTATTTTTATTAGCTTTTAATTTAATGAAATTTATTATTTGTTCTACAAATATGATTTCTTATCATTTATTTGGTGATATAAATTTACTTTATAATATTTTTCATTATTTTGGAATTGTAAGTTAAAATGTTATTATTTTATTAGAAACAAATAATTAAAATTTTAGTTTTTATTTTAATAAAATATTTTTATTAATATTGAAATAATTTTTAATTATAATATTTTTAATATAAAAAATATAAATTTAAATTTAAGTTATTAATTAAAATAAATGGAAAATTATATTGAAAATTATGCTGAACAAATAAATAATTTATCATATAAAAATATTAATAATTATTTAAGTGATTTAAGAGAAAATTTAAGAGAAGAACTTGAATGTTTAATTTATGTTAAAAATTTAAATAATAATTTGAAAGAAATGAAAATTGAAAATATTTTTTCAAAAATTGAAAATTGTATTTTAAAAGAAATTGAATGTATAAATGAATTTTTAAATAATTTAATGAATTTTGATGAAAATTCTGAAAAATTATTTTCAAAAGTTGAAGAAATTAGAGAAAATTATAATAAAATATTAATTAATATCCAAAAAACTTTAAATAAAATACCAAATATTAAAGATTTATATATTAAATATAAAAATAAAAATTTAAATAAAATTAATTCAAATAGAAAAATATCAAAAAATAATAATATCAATAATATGCATAATTTTATAAATAATAATAATAATAATATTAATAATATTAATAATAATATTAAAAATAATATTAATAATAATAATAATAATATTAATAATAATAATACTGATTCAAATAGTGAATTAAAATATAATACAAATGATAATTTTGATAATTTCAAAAAAGAAAATAATAATTCTGATTTCTTTTCTACTTCAAATTTATCTAATAAACAAAATTTATCAAATAAAAAAAATAATTTATCAATTAAAAAAAATTTAACTCCTACAAAAAATATTAAAAGATCTTATTCAACAATGAGCAATAAAAAACAAACTCTAAATAATAATAATAAAAATAAAAATAATAATAATATAAAAATATTAAAATTTGAAGAAGATTTTAATAAATTAAAAATTATTGTAAATAAATTAAATGAAAATTATAATAAAAATTTTTTATTTAATAATGAAAAAATAAATTTTGAAAAATTAAAAAGAGAAAATATTAAATTATTAACAGATTTGAATTTATTAAAAGAAAATATGAATAGTATGTTAATTAATTTTAATTATTTAAATGATAAACTTGAAAAATTGCAAAATCAATATGAATTATTAAGAAAACAAAATAATATTCTTATTAATTTAATTACTTATAATAAAAATTTAGATAAAAATATTGAAAATTTAAAAATAAATCTAGAAAATAATAAATTTACTAATAATAAAAATGAAGAATCAATTAATTTTAATAGTAATACTGATTTAATTTTTAGTAATAGTATTTTAAATTCAAATAATTTTAATGAATTAAATAATAATATCAATGAATTAAATAAAAATTTCGATTTTAAATTAAATGATAATTTAAATAAAAATAATTTATATAATTTTAATGAAGAAAATAAGGAAAATAATATAAATAAATATTTAAATCAATATAATAATAAATATAATAATGTGATGGATTTACAAGTTTTAACACAAAAAAATGTTGATTTAACTAATAAAAATATTTCTCCACATAAATCTAATAGATATTTAATACCCAAAGAAAATAATCTAAATTAAAAAATAAATTAAATAATGTATTTTAATGATGAAAAATAATTTTTATTTAAATAATAATTAAATATTCATTATTTTTTTATTGAAAATTTATTAAATTTAAAATAAAAATATTTTTTATTAAAAATTTAAATAATTTTTATATAAAAATTATATTTTTAATTTTAAATAAAAAATTTTTCATTTATTTATTTATATTATAAATAATAAAATAATAATAAAAATTTAATATAAAAAAATGAAAATGAAAAATATTCTAATAATATTTGTTTTAATACTTTTATCTAATATTAAATCCAATAATAATATAAAAAAAGAAATGAATGTTAATGAATATAATAAAAAACAGTTAGAAAGAATAAGAAAAAAAAAGCAAATAAAAAAGAATTCAAAAAATTTAACATATTTTGAAGATGAAAATGATATTTTAATGCGTCAATTAGAAGAAGGAACATTTGTATATGAAAGATGTGACCATGGTCATACTCCTGATGTTGTAAGTGATTGTACTCGTTTTCAAACAGAAGAATCTTCTTGTTGTTATTTTACATATGGTTCAGATATAGGTTGTATTAAATTAAGAACAAGATATTTAGGAAGTATTAATTATGGTGATTTATATTTAGAATGTCAATCAAAATTTTTAAATTATTTTATCTCTATTCTAATATTAAATTTAATAATATTATTTTAAAATATAAATTATTGAAACTATTTTTGTTAAATTATATAATATAAAAATATATGTTATTATTATATTATATATTTTTTTAATTAATAATATTATATTTATCATTTTCTATTAATTTTTTTATTTAAATATAATTTTTCTAAAAAATTTTATTATTTTTAAATATAAAATTAAAAACAAAATAATTAAATAAAAAATTTATGAATGAAAAACATTTAACAAAAACAAAATTTATAGAAAATATAAAATATTTAATTCAAAATAAAAAAAAACCAAAAAAAATTTCAAATTATTTATTTGCTTACAATTTTTTAAAAAAATTTCAAAAAAAAATAGAAGATAAGACTGAAAATTTAGAAGAAGAAATTGAAGAAGATGAAGAAAAAGATTTTATAACAACTTTACGTTCAAAAATAAGTGAATTAACTGAAGTTTATCACATAATTGAATTTTTTAAATTAGATAAAAATAAAAGAACAACACAATCAATAAAAACAATAAGTGATTATTTAACAATAAAAAAACCAAAAAGTTTTTTTAATAAAATTAAATCAATAAATAAAGAATTATTATATAATTTAATTAAAAATTTAAATTTAAAACATTTTAATGAAGGTGAAAATATTTTTTCAATAGATGATTATTCTAATTATTTATATATTTTAATATTTGGGAAAGTTGAATTTAAAAAAATTAGATTTTATCAAAAAAAAATCACAGTTTTAGAATTTGTAAAATATTTATATGATTTAAAATATTTTCAAAAAAATGAAAAATTATTAAATTTAATAATTCAAAAAAATAGTAATATTTATAAAAATTTTGAAATTTTAAGACTAACAAATTATAATTATAATGATTTAGTAGATTGTAATTTAATTTATAATTTTTATATTCATAAATTTTTAGATGAATATGAAATTTCTGAATTCACATGTTTAAATGAAATAAGTCTAATGGGAAATTATCCAGAAAGTTTTTATACTTATGCAAAAAAAGAATGTGACATTTTATATTTATCGAAAAGTGAATTTCAATTATTATTAAAAATAATGTTGTTAAAAAAATATCAAAGATTATTAAGTAATTATCAAAAAAATTTTATTATTTTTCACACATTAAATTCTTTTCAAACAGGAAAAATATTAAATAATGTTTCACCAATGAGATTTATTTTTGAAGATAAATTAATAGAACAAAATCAAAAAGATAAACATTTTTTTATAATTTTAAAAGGAAATTTTGAAATTTATTTAAATATTTCAATTTCAATGTTTGATAAATATAAAAAATATATTTTAGATGATAAAAATAATTTAATTAACTATATTGATCATAATTTTTTAAAAGTAATTAATATTGAAAACATAGAAAATTACATAGAAAAAAATCAAGAAAATGAAAAATATCCAATTCAAATTAATAATAATGTAAAAAATAATAAAATTTTAATAAATAAAATAACAAAAAATAATTTAATTAATCTTAAATTAAATGAAGATAAATTTGATAAACAAAAGATATTGTTTATATTAAATTAGGAACAATTTCGGAAAATGAAATTATTGGATTTGAAAATTGTTTTTCTGCTAAAAAAACTTTTTATAATGTTAAATGTATTAGTAATTATGGTTTAGTTCAAAAAATTTATATTTCTGAATTATTATTATTTTTTATTCAAAATAAAATTTCTATGAATAATATTATTAATTTTTATAATAATAAAAAAGAAATTTTATTAAAAAAAGTAGAAAAAAAAATTAAATTTTTAGATCATATTAATAATAGAAATATTAATATTATTTTTTCACAAGCAATTTTAAAAGAAAATGATATAAATAAAAAAATAGAAGAAATTAAAAAAAATAAATTCGAAAAAAATAAATTAAAAGTTAAAAATATTTTTGTAAATAAAAATAATAAAATTTTAAATTCTAAAAAAAATTTAAATTCTGAAAATTTATTTTTAAATAAAAAAGATTTTTCTTATACAAATTTAAAATTAAATAAACGTAGAAATTTATCATTAAATTTTAGTCATACAAATGATTTAAATGTTGAACCAACTTTTTCAACTGATAGTAATTTTTATAATAATACAAAAAATAAAAATCAAAAAATAGCAATAAAAAATAATTATTATTATAAAAATAATAGTTTATTTAGACTTAATAAATTTAATAATGAAAATAAATTTAATCATAATAAAATAAAATCTTTTCAATCTTTTGAAAATACTGAAAAATTTTTATTAAAGATGCCTGGAATATTTAAAACTGATAGAAAAAAAAGAATATTTTCAAAAGACTCAATTTTTATTAATTATATTTCTCCTTCTATTTCATTAGATAAAAATTATACTAGTAATAATAAAAATAAAAGTAATATTAATTTAAAAACTAAAAACGTTATTATTAATACTTCTAATCATTATTTAACTACCAATGAATTTTTCATAAAATCTAAATATAAAAATAAAAGAAATGAAAGAAAAAAATTATTAATTAATAAATTTTTGAAATAAAAATTGGATTAAATTGTAAATAATATTTTAAATTTTTTTTTATAAATTTTCTATTATAAATATTTATATATTATTAATTTATAATTATTTTATAAACAATTTAAATATAATTTAAATAATATTATTTTATAAAGTGAAAAAATGAATAATAATAATTTAAATAATTCAGAAAATAATAATAAAAACTTGAGTAATATTTATTTAGAAAAATCTCGAGAAATTCAAAGAATAAAATCATTATTTGAATTTACTGATATTAATGAAAATGATGCTATAAATAAATCTATTTCATTAAATATGTCAAAACTCTCAAACAAAGCAAATTTTAATTCAAATAATAATTTAGGCATGATTAGTTTTTCATCTAAAAATTCTTTTAATTTTAAAAAAATAGAAAATAATAACAATAATAATAATAATGATTTAGCAATTAATAATTTAATACAATTAATACATAATAATTATAATGATATTGTTGAATATGAAAATAATAGTAATTTTCAAAAAAATTTTTTATTAAAAGATTTGAATAAAAAAACTTTTTATAAATTTGTTAAATCTAAAGAAAATTTAAAAAATGATGATAAAAATGATAATAATAATAATAAAATAATAAAGAAAATTAATTTTAATAAATTTAATTCTTTAACTTCTTCATCATTTTATAATTTATTTAATTTTATTTATTATGATTATGATAAACTAATAAATTTAAATAATTTTATTTCAAATAAATTAAATTTAACTTTGACAAATTTATTCATAGACACAATAAATAAATTCAAAGAAAAATACAAAGATCAATTAGAATTAACAGAATATTATTTTAAATATAATCAATTTAAAAAAGGAAAATTTATTTTTCCTTTATTTGATTTAATAATAAAAGCAAAAATATTAATAAATAATCCAGGAAATTCAGTAACATTTTCATATGTTTATAAAGTAAAAAATAATTATAAAAATAATTACAAAGATTCTAATAATGATAATAATGAATTTATTCATACAATTAAATTTGATTTATTTAAAAAAAATTTTTGTAACATTTGGTTATGTTCAGAATTTGAAGAATATAAAGGAAATCTTAAAAGAATTTCTTATTTACAACCTATTTTACCTTACAGTAAAGATGATAGTATTCAATTTCATATTAATATTTTTAATGTTAATAGTACTTTAATTCCTTTTTCAGTTATTTTTACTGATTTGAAAGTTGAAAAAATAAAAAGTGATTTGAAATATTTTTATGAAAATACGTTTATGTTAGATAAAATAAAAATTTCAAATTTTAGATTTAATGAAGTTGAATTTTCAATTAATATTTGGAAAAATTTAAATAATTTAACAGATAAAAATTTTATTAATAATGTTTTAAAAATTTATGAAAATAACTTTGAAATTGAAGATGTAAGATATGAAATAGTAAAATATTATGTTTTTAAAATAAAATTAAAAGCAATTAAAACAGGAATAATTTCAAGAAATAAATATATAGGATATAATATAGAAATTATTGAAAAAGATGAAAATTATATTAATGAAGAACAAGGAATTGGAATATTAAATAGTGGATATAATAATAATGACAAAATATTAAAAATTAGAAAAGGAAATATTTTAATTATTTATATTAATGAAGTTTATAAAATTACTAATAATATTACTAATAATATTACTAATAATATTACTAATAATATTACTAATAATATAAATAATAATATTAAAAATATTGAAGAAAACGATAATAATATAAATAATAATATAAAAAATATTGAAGAAAACAATAATAATATAAATAATAATATTAATAATAATATTATATAATAAAATATTTTTTTATCACAAATAATTTATATATAAATATATAATAGTATTATTATATTTTAATAAATTAATTATATATTTATATTTTTGTGATTTTAATTATATTAAAAAAATTATTTTTTTTTATTTTTTTTTCTTGTTTTTTTTTCAGTTTTTATTTCTTTTATATTAAATCCAAATAATTCTCCTAATAAATCATCAAAACCTCCCATTTTATTATTATTTTTTCCTTTTTTAAAAATATCATCTTCAAATTTTTCCATTTTATTAAAACTTTTTTCAATATTTTTCCAATTTTTTCCTTTTCCAAATTTCGAATTTAAAAATTCTTTTTTATGATTATGAATAAAATGTTCTTCAATATTATCTTCATCAATTTTACTTTTACATAATTTACACATAATTTTCCCTTTTTTAGTATGATTAATATTTTTTTCAACAAAATCAATCAAACTTTGAAAATCATCATCTTCATCTTCTTCTTCTTCTTCTTCATCTTCAACATCTTCCCATTCATCACTATCTAAATCATTTTCATTTTCAATATCTTTTTTATCTTCATTATTATATAAATCAATAAAATTATTTATATTTTTAAATCCTTTTCCTTTTCCATAAATTAAATATTTCAAATTATTAACTTCTTTATAATCATTATTCTTTTTTATTTCTTCTGATATAAATTCATTTATTTTATAATCTTTTAAAACAAATAATTTTAAATGATGATTTGGAAAATCAAAATCTGGCAAATCTTCTATTTCAAAATCAAATAAATTTTCAAAACCAAAATTAAAATTATGTAAAAATTCTTCAACATTAAAATTATCTTCATCTACTGTTCCAAATTTATCATATCTTTCTCTTTTGTTTTTGTCACTTAATATTGAATAGGCAAAAGAAATACTTTTAAATTTTTCAGCTGCTTCTTTATTATCTGGGTTTTTATCTGGATGATATTTTCTTGCTAATTTTCTAAATGCAGATTTTATTTCTTCAGATGAAGATTTTTTATCTATTCCTAAAATTTTATATAAATCTTCTTGTTCATTCTCATTCATTAATTTTTTAATTTTAAAAATAATTAATTTTAAATAAACATAAAAAATATCTATCATTTTATTAATATTTATTTTAATATGTCTGATAAATATTGTAAAATTTTCTATGAAGGAAATAAATCTGATATTGAAAATTTAAAGAAAGAAAAAGATTGGAAATTTGAATTACAAGAAATTGATAATAAAACTTTATTATGTAAAATTGGTGATGAATTTTATGATGAATTAGAATTTTTTAAAGGATTAACAGTTGATGAACTTGAAAGAACAAAAATTTTAGATATTCAAGAAATTGATGAATTAGATTATAATAAAGAAGTAAATGCAATAAAAGAAAAAGAAGAAAAAAATAATAATCAAGAAAATGATGAAAGAAATGCAGATAATGTCGAAGATAATAAAGAACAAGTTGAAAATGAAAGTGAAAAAGTAAAAAATGAAATTAACAATGAAAAAGAAAAAAAAGAAGAAGAAGGTGAATCAAAAAGAAATGAAGATAATTTTGAATCAAAAAGAAATGAAGATAATTTTGAAACTAATGAAAACAAAAATTTAGAAGAAACACCAAAAGAAAAAGAAATTAATAATGAAATAAAAAATAATTTTATATCAGAACCAGAAAAACATTCATCACCAAAAAAACAAAATAATTTAGAAGAAAAAAAAGAAAAATCAAATAAAAAAGAAATTTTAAATAAAGAAATAGAACCTGAAGAAGAAAAATATGAAAAAATTAATTTAAAAGATGTATTATTACCATCAAAAAATAAATTAGATGAAAATGATATTATGAAAACATTAATATCAAAAGATTATTTAATAAAATTTTTTGTAATTGCAAGTGGAGTAATAACATTTTTATGCTTTTTTGAAAAATAAAAATTTAGAAAATAATAATAATAATAAATTTTAAAAAATTATTTATTTTTATTTAAACTATTTAATTATTTAATAAATAATAATAATATTAATTATTTAAAATAATTTTTATTCTTTATTATAATCATCTTCATTTAAATCAAAAATTTCATCTTTAAATTCTTCATATTTATTTTTTATATCTTTCATTCTATTTTTATAATTAATATAATTTTCAACAAAATTTGAAAATTTATTTTCATATTTTTCACAATATTCTCCATTTGGATTTATTAATTTTTGTTTTATATATTGATTCTGTTCAACATTCAACATAATAATATCTTTTTTAATATCATTTTCTATTTTCATATCTAATGCTTTTAATGAAATTATATTTCTATTTAAAATCTTTGCAAAATCTTCTTCTTCTTTAAAACCTTTTAATAAATTTTCTAAAGTTAGTTCATTTTCATTTCCATATTTTTTAAATATTTTTTCTACACTTTTTTTTAAAGAATTTATATCATTTTTATTAATAATATTTCTTTTAAGTAAATCATAAAAATTAGATTTGCTGATAAAATTATTATTATCTTTATTACATAAATTAAAAAATGTTTTTACTTTTTCTTCAGGTGAATTATCATGAAAAATTTCAATTCCAATTAAAATTTCTTTGTAAGTTAAATCATTATCACCATCTTCATCTAAAACCCAAAATAATTTTTGAATTAATTCAGGATCTTTTGTTATATTATTATTTTTTAATAAAGATGAAAAATCTTCAATTGTTAATCCAGTATGAAATTCTTTTAATTTTTTTTGAGAAAAAGATAATAATTGTTTTTGAAATTGTTTTTCTAATAATCTTTCTATTAAATCTCTTTTATTTTCTCTTAACCAATTTATCATTCGACATTTTAATTTTAATCTACTTGCTTGAGTTAATTTATTTTTTTTAGATAAATCATAAATATTTTGAAAATTTTTACCTATTTTTTCTGCAAACATTACTGTATTTAATTTTTTACTTATATATTTTTTATTAAAAATTAAATTATTTTTTACTTTATTTGCAAAAAAAGGAAATTTTTTTTTTATTCCTTCTAAACCTAAAGAAGGATTATTTACACTGTTTATAAAAATTTTATAAATTTTTGAATTTTCTTCTATTTTTTTTTTGGATTTGCTATTTATTGGTTGAATTCTTGTTTTGAAATTGTAAAAATTTGTTGAATTTTTATCATATTTAATAGGATTTTTAATTTTTAAGTTATTAATTATTATTTTTTCATCTGTGCTGATTGGAGAATTTAAAATAAATTTATGAATATTTATTATTTCTTTTTTTATGTTTGGTAATGTTAAATTTATTTTTTCATTTAAATTTGTTTTAATTAAATTTAAATCTATTTTTTGTAATTTTGTTTGAAAAAAAGTTTTATTTCTTTTATCTCTATAATTATTATTATAATTATTATCATAATTATTATTTATTATTCTAGATGTTTTACTTTTAAATTTTTTATATTTAATTTTACTATTATTTTTACTAGAAAGATTAGAAGAAGAAATAGAATCATTATTTTCAGCAATAAGTGAAGGAATTCTAAATTCAGTTTCAAAATATTTTTTTCGAATACTATTTTTTTGATATGAAATTTTATCTTTTATTAATAAATTTTTTAATATCAAATTTTTATGAGAATAATTAGAATTATTAGTAAAATTAGTATCTTTAAAAGAAATGTCATTTTCAGTCATATTATTCTTTTTACGACTATTATTTATTAAAAAAGACATTTTAAAATTAATTATAAATATTTAATAAATTTTAATTATTAAAAAAAATTACTTTTTAAATATTATTTATTATTTATTTAACTTTGATTTACTTTTTCCAAAAGTATTATCAAATAATCTTTCACCTTTTGGATTCAATTTTAAATCATTTTCTTGTCTTTCAGTCACTTCACTATCATAATTTTCATTTCCATTATAATCCTCTTCTATAATCTCATGTTTTTCATCATCATTATTTTGCTCTGTCATTTTATTAAATTTATCTTCATTATCATTCATATTTTTTGTTAACTTATTTTCATTATTCTCTTCTTCATTTTCATTTTCTTCATCATTTTCATTATTATCATAAATTTTTAATTTATCTATAATACTCTTTGGCAAATCAGTTTCGTTATCACATGAACCTCTTTCACATACTATTCTTTGTAAAGTTCCAGCTATAGTAGGAATAAAAGTGAAATTAAATGTTTTAATTCCCATATCTATTAAATAACAAGCACCACATATAAAAATTATATTAACCCATACTAAACCTGAACTAAAACTAACTGTCATACTTGCCACACTTTTAAATATTTTCACATGATGAACCATAAAAAGAAATGCTATATATAAACAAAATGTAAAGAAAATCATTATTACTATATTAATCCAAGTATGATAACGAGTATATACAAATAAATCTAAACTTACTATTACAATTATATTAGTAAATAAATTAACACTAATTAACCACAAAGACTCAACATCTCCATCATTATTGACAGCATATTTTTCTATGGAATATATTATCCAAAAATAATTTATTAAACAATGTATTAATCCTTTTATTAATACTAAAATGAAATTAAATATTGTAAAAATAGGATTATCTCTTGTTTCACTATATAACCATGGTAACATTTTTTTTATAATTATTCCATCATCCGGTTTTACATCAAAATCTAATAATGCTCTTGCTCCAAGAGGTATACTTGTAAAGACTAAATTAAATAAAGTTATAAACCAATCATCTATGATTGTTTGTCCTGAAAAGTTATTTAAAAATCCATAACAAAATTGAACCAATGTAAAAACAAAGTTTTTATAAAAAAAATATTCAACACATTCACTATTTCTAATGTAATTTGTTCTTCCATGAAAACATAAAATTCTATGTAATATTCTAAATTCTCCTATAGCATAATCACTTGATTGAACAGCTCTCATTCCTTCTTCTCCATAAATTCCAACTCCGATATGAGCTTCCATAATCATAGAAACATCATTTCCTCCATCTCCAATTGCTAATGTAACTGCCTTAGGTTTAAAAGTTTTCATCATTTTAACTACTTGAGATTTTTGTAATGGAGAAACTCTACAACATATAACTGCAACAGCATCTTTTGCTATATTAAGAAAAATTGATTGCATTTCTTCTGATTCATTAATTGTGAGTAAAGCTTTTTCATCTACTAATATTCCAAATTGCAAATTTGACATTGAAGGAAATTCTCCTTTAAATTTTGAAAATTCTTTAGAAAAATTTTGAATTACTTGTTGTCTTTCATCATTATTAATTATTTCCATTTTATCATTTTTTTTTGGTTCAATTCCTTCAATACTAAAAGTTTTCATATTTTTACTAATTAAATTACAACTTAATCCAATATTATAAGCAGTATTCATTTTATCTCCAGTTAACATCCATATTTTAATACCACCTAATCTTAAATCTCTTATAGTTTCAGGAACTTTATCTTGCAATTTATCTTCAACAATTGTTGTTCCTAATAAAAATATATTATTTTCCACAGTTGCATATACTTCAGCTACTTTTTTATCTTTATCTTCTAAACTCATATTCGCTTCATTTAATTTTTCTGAAAAAATTTTATACTCCTCTTCTGTCAATATTTTCATTCCAACAAATAATGTTCTGAATCCTTGAGCACTAAATTTATTAACATAATTTTTACATTGTTGTAAAATTTCTTTTTTAACATCTTTACTTAATCTTTCTTCTATTATACTATCAGCTCCTTTAATATATAATTTAATTTTATCTCCATCTCTCATTATAACTGTTTCTCTTTTTCTATCTGAAGAAAATTCCATTAAACATAATCTTTCCATATCTTTTGTTTCTTTATCTCCTAATTTTATTCTTTTTATACTTGAAGTTCCACTTTCAGTTAAAGCATATCCTTGAAATCTTGCACTTTTAACTAATTCAATACTATCTGGACTCATTGCAATATAATCTTCCGAACCATCATCATTTTTTTGTATTGAACAATCATGACAAAGAGCTAATGCTTGCCAAAATTCATGTATTAATTTTTGAGAATCATCTATTTCAACATAAGTATTTGAATCTGAATTACTATAAGCTCTATAATTAGGATATTTTGATATACATAATTTTGGATCTCCATTTATATCACTATTATACATTTCCATATTAGTAAAAGTTATAATATTTTCATTTTTTCTGAAATCTACATTATGCTTACTATTTTCATCTTCTAATCCTCTTAAAAATTCATAGCATATATCTCCAATAACACAATACCTAAATTGCATTTTATTACATGTTAAAGTTCCTGTTTTATCACTAAATATATAATTAACTAATCCTAATTCTTCATTTAAACTTACACTATTTGGACTTATATAACGATTTCTAATCTTACTATAACCCTCTATATCAACACTCATAAATAAACCTTGAATAAGTTTCACAATTTCTAATGTTATTATAAGACTAATAGGTATCATTGTATTTAATAATAATAAATAAGTAAAATAACTTAATAATCCTTCAACTCCAAGTTTTTCTTCCTTTAATTGTACAACTTCATCATTAATTTCTTTTAAATTTTTTTTATAATAAGTTACATTTAATATTGCACTAATAAGACATAATATCGCTTGAACAATAAATATAATTACTAATGATTTATTCATAAGAGATTCAACAGAACTATATTTAACTCTAGGTTCTTTTGAATTTTTCATTATTTTACAATTATGTCCTGTATAACAAACAATTCCTATTATCCATGGAGTATTTCTTAATTTTGCTCCTTTTAATAGCAATTGTTTTGCATCTAAAGGAATTTCAAATTTCTCATTTTCTAAAGTAATATTTAATTTTCCATTTAATTGATATAATTCAGGATTAGGATGATCACAAATTACATCTCCTTTCATATTAAATTTATCAATTTTTTTTTCATTCACATTTAATTTTCCTGCTGTTTGAGTTGGAGAATTTTTTAATTTCAAAGTTTTTTCACCATCTAATGTTCCTGTTTCAATAAAGCATATACCTTCAGGTAAGGAACTATCAATTAATATTAAATCAGCAGGAAAAGCATCATCTTGTTTAACTTCAACAACTTCCCCAATAAATAAATTTCCACTTTGCGTTTTTTCCCATTGATTATCTCTATAAACTTCAGCTGGCTCACTGTTTTGCTCTTTGTCTAATCTTGCTCTAGCACAATCTTCTATTCCTTCTCTTATTAATGAAACACTCAAAACAATTACTATAGGAATAACAGCAGTTTCTGGACCCAAAGGACTTATTATTGGAATACATTGAATTATTGCACATACTAAAAAATATATGTTTGCAGGACGCATAAATTGAATAAATAATGCCTTTGGTAAAAATGTCACTACATTATATTTTGTTGTATCAACTTTATTATCTTTAAATTTATAGTCTCTTTTATTTGCTTCATTATCATTTACATAAAATGTATATAGCTGTTTATCCTTAGACATAAATTAAATTATAAAAAAATAATTTATTAATTACGTATGAATTAATAATAAAATTATTTATAATTTATAAAAATAAAATAAAAATTAATTTAAAAAATAAAATATTTTTTATAAAATTTTAATTTATTATTTATATATCTATTTTTATAAATTAAGTTAAATTATTTATACTTTTTACAATTTAATTTTTTTTCATTAGTTTATTTAATCATAATTAATAATTATATTTATAAACAATGATTTTTTTTACACAAACAAATATTATTTATACTATTAATTTAATTTAAGCTAGAACACTAATTATAATTTTATCTTGTAAAAAATTCTTTTTAAATTAGTATAATTCAAGAGAATCTAAATAATATTGAAAAGAATCATTTGAAATATATATATCAAAATTTAATAAAATTAAAAAATTAGTTTCTAAAATTAACAATTCTTTTGGTTCTACACCTAATATTTTTGCATAATATTTATTATTATAAATAATATCTTGATTCATTTTAATAGAAATTATAATACTTATATATAATAATTTATAAATATTAAATTCATTTATAATAATACCTTTAAAATATAATTTATCAATAAGAATCAAGCTATAGATTATTGTATTAAATTCACATTTTGTCAATTCAATTATTTTTGATACAAATTCACTTAATTTAATTTCAGGAATATATTTATTATAAAATATTTTAATGTAACTATTTTTATTATGAATCTTATTAGAAAAATTATCGTTTATTAATTGGCAAAGATTAGTAGTAATTATTTTAATAAATTTTTTGTTTATTTTTGGTAAATAATTAATTAAATAAAATTGAGTATTATATGTAGAAGAATCACTAAAAGTAAATGAATAATCTTTTTCAATCAAATTTTTATCAGATGTTTTTTTTTTTTTAGTCATATTTTTATAAAAAATAATTAAATTTAATTGAATAAAAAATTATTATATATTTAAAATGAATTTAATAAAACCTAAATAAATAAAAATAGCAACACAAAAATTGAAATTAAAATTCTGTTCGGTTTTAATGTAAATATTGAACTACTTTTATATTCACCAGAATGATGACCCAACGCAGCTTTGATAGAAGTTCCAACATATGTACTGCTAGTACATACTCTATTATAAGGAGGACATAATATTTCTCCATTATATCCATCTACTTCCACATATCCTCCATCTGTTGGGCATTCTATAATTTCTTCTCCTATATCTACATTTACTTTTTTATCATCTGTATTACATGTTACTTTATGACACATTGTTCTATTATATTGATAATATGCTAATGATTGATTATTTGCCTTAACTAAAGAACTTTGGATACATATACTAGAATCTGATATTGTAAAACCTAAACTTGATGGATATTCTTTTTCTTTACTATATTTTCCTCCATACACACAACTTCCAGGAAAATAATAATTCCTTGATGAATCAGCCATTACAACAGGACAGTAATCTACAGGTTCCCATCCTCCCACATTTGATTCACTAAAATATTGATAATAATTTGGAAGACCGACATAACCATATCTTCTTATATAACAATAACCTCTATTTAAATTATTGGAAGTACATCTTGGTTCTTGTGATGAGTCACAAAAATCCCAGAAAAAATTACTTTCTTCTGATGACACACATTTTGAATTTAAAAATGAACATCCTTGTCCTTTTCCAAATCTAAATAAACCTCCTGTATAATAATTAACTTTATACCAACCACTATCTTCAAATAAAGCTAAAGAGATATCACTTATTACTATTTCCGGATAATCTGTTGATATCATATAATCACCAAGCATTATTCTTGCTTCCCAATGAGAACCAGCAGAACCATCTCCACCTTGATTTTCTAATTCAACCCCATCAATTGAAGAACATCCAAAATGTTGAGCAGCTGCTTCTAATACTTTTGGTGTTTGAATTAAAGTTCTAGTAACTCCATTAACTGTTTTTGTTGTAGTAACATCATAATATTGGAAATATTTAAATAAACTTTCTGAAAAAACTAATATATGTGTTATTTCATGAAGCAAAAGCATTGTAAGAAATTCTTGAGCATTTCTTTTTTGATAACCATAATTTTGATTTAATAAAACAAATCCCATTACTGGTCTTTGATCTTCACCATCTAAATAACATGAAGATGCAGCAGCATCAACTTCATCATCTAAATCTGGGTCAATTATTGGTATTAAAACTATGTCTACGTCAACTCCCTTTACTAACGAGTTGTCATATCTTGTTATTTCTTTTGTACATTTAACAGGTTGACTAAAAATTAATTTTTTTGAACGTTTAACTTTAAGTAAATTGCTAAATACTTCCAAGGTTGAATCAATTGAATTTTTTATAAAATTTATGTATTCTGAGGTTCCATATCCATCATAATTAATTTGAGTATAATCCACAAAAAATGAAATTGGATGATAACTGTCATCTAATCGACGTGTTGAATCATTTTTGATAATTGAGTCATTTAATATTTTTGGAGCTTTTTTTATTTTATCATGTCCACATTTAAAAGAAAATAATAAAGAAAAATTCAAAAATAGAATAAAATAGTATAATATCTTAGTTGCCATATTTATTTTATATTTTATTTATATTTTACATTATATATATTTTTTCATAACTTAATTATTAAATATTTTTTATTATATAATCAACAGTAGATTTTATAAGAGTATAATTAAAAAATTATTATTGTTTTGGATGATAATAACAAAAAATTGATGCTTTATAAAAAAATATAAATAACAATATAAAATATATATGATAATAAATTAAAAATTTTTGATATAAAAATTGAATTAATCCAATAGTATTACATCCATTATATTCTTCAATTATTCACTGTTATATCCGGGATTTCTTTATTGAAGATTTCAATATTTAGTTCACCGTTGATGCACCCTGACGTTCTAATAAGGAAACCAAATTTGGCAAAATTTATTTCAGGAGAGACGTTAAACCTAAGACTTCTTTAACAGAAACATGGGAGAGAAGGTTCAGTAATATGATAATTTCTTTTTACAATAATTTTCTATTTTTAAATTATTAATAATATCATCGGACAATTGTTCTTTTCTTTTTTGTGATTATATTGATTTTGATACTTACATGACTCAATTATAAGGAATTCAATATTATAAATAAATGATAAAAAAATTAATTTATATATAAATTATAATTTTCAAAAAAATTAAGATTATTTTATCTACATAAATTTCTAAAATAATTAAATAATAAAATTATGCCA
>JAEEGK010012377.1_pt1 | contig 19399 bp, 19 predicted proteins | sample 8958771 | NCBI WGS metagenome assembly JAEEGK01 (sample SAMN16246547, study PRJNA631951) | gut metagenome | biome: gut microbiome; feature: rumen; material: SC-attached | host: Bos | place: Iran: Karaj | collected 2018-10
ACAAAGGCGACACCGTCTTCCCCCTCACCAAGAAGAATCTCCGCAAACTCTTCCCCGGCAAGAAAGATCAGGTTGACGCTCTCTTCACCGGCGGCCGTTCCGTTCCCGAAACCCTCCCCGAGGCCCGCGCCCTGCTGCTTTCCCTGCTCTAGCTTTAGCGTCGCCGGTCCGCATTTTTTGGCCCGCCTGCAACGCTTTTCGCCCACATATGGATTATACCGTCGCCGGTCACGAAAAAAACGCGGACCGGCGACGTTCTGTCTCCCCACCTGCAACGTCCCGTCATGCCCGGCCCCGACCGGGCATCTCCGCCCCCTCATCCCGGGCCCTGACCCGGGATCTTCGTTTATAATCGAGAAAGGAGTAGCTCTGGGTCAGTTTCCGACATTAAGGACACCGCGAACCATTTTTTGCCGAGGTCTTTTAAAGACGCGCCGATGAGATATACCTGATTGTCAAGAATCAGGAAGCGGTCGTGAGATTTAGTGAACTCTTTTACGTCGATAGACGGGTACTGGGCGTTGTGCTTTGCAATATCAAGATGGAACTGTGGCGATATCTTTTGTGTGTAGATGGTTGCCGCAACTCCTGCCTCCCGTTTATCCAGCATAGTTAGGACGGTATCATCCACGTAATTGTCGATGAGGACAATACGTGTCCTGGTACTCTCGATGAGTCCGCAGATGAACTCATAGGCGTCGTAGATTTGGCCATCGAAGAAGATACCCTCTACAGGAGGTAATGCGGTCTTGACAAAGAAATCAATCTTTTCCTCGGTCTTTGCCACACGCCGTTCCAGTTGTTCCAGCCTGGGGTTGATAGCGAAACCGCGAATCAGATAATCTTTTAATACGGTATTAGCCCATTGCCTAAAACGAGTTCCGCGAACAGATTTTACACGGTAGCCGACAGATATAATTACATCCAAATTGTAGAAATCCACATCTTTGGTTTGAGTATAACCAACTGCACGTCCATATTCCCCGGTATGTGCAAATTTTGCACACACCAAGGACGGGTCCAATTCACCCTCAGAAAAGATATTCTTGATGTGTCTTCCAATAACAGTCCTGTCGCGATCAAACAACAATGCTAACTGTTTGACAGTTAGCCAGACGGTTTCTTTTGCCAACCATACGTTGAGTTTAATGGAATCATCTGGGTTGTAAATTGACACTTCACCAACCTCGTCAGGGGATGGTACCAGCAACTGTCGCATATTATGCGCCGGTTGCGACATTTGGGTAGTATTATTCTTTGCCATAACATTAAGGTGTAAATGATTATTAATCAGTGGAAATAAACTTGAGGCCGCATTTTGCGACCGCAAGTTCGTATGAAATATGTCTTGTGAAGGGAGCCGCCTCCAGAATGAAGGACTTACCATACTCCTGATTTCATTCCCGGCCGAATCTGACGACCGTCTGCAAGGGCAAATATAATCATTCGGGCCGAAAGCCGCAAGGGCCTTCAGCGGCAGGGGGTGTCCCCTCATCCCGGACCTTGACCCGTTACCCCCCATTGTTTTTATGTTTGGACTGTCTTAACTTTGGAGCAACTCACAGCAGAATAACCTAACTAATAATCACAATTATGAAAAAACAAGAGTACGAGAAGCCCACGATGGAAGTGGTGCAGTTGCAAAACACGGGGATGCTTATGTCCAGCGCGAATGCTACAATGAACGGAACGTTTGTAGATGGTGAGAGTTTTTGACTTCCGAAGCCAAAGAGTATTAAAAACTGAAGAACTATGAAGACAAAGACTATTATCACCGTGCTGGCATTGGCCACGCTGCTCCCCATTTCTTGCGGTAAGAACGAGATTCCCAACGAGAAAGGCTACCCCCTTTCAGTAACCCTTAACGTGACCCGTCAGGGAGATGAGGCTGCCACTCGAGCAACGTATAACGATGGCACCAAGACTCTCGCATTTGGTACGGGCGATCAGCTGTTTGTGTTAGGAAGTCATTCTACCGCCGGAAAGTTTGCCGGAACACTGGCTTGGCAGTCGGGAGAGACCTTCACCGGTACCATTCTTACCAAGAATTCCTATTCTGGTACTTCCGATGATCTTTTTAAGATGGCAACATATACCAGGGCCGCCTTAGTACCTAAGGACTATGCGAGTTATGGCTACCTTGAATTTGATAAACCTGATACTTATTCGGCCGCTTTGTTTACGAACTTTACGGATATTTGTGCCAATACAAAGGCTTCGGCCGTGGAGCAGCTCAGTTTTGAATACACCGAATCGTATTCCAGCCCCACCGGCTTTGCCTTGAGCCCGCAGAATGCCATTATCAACTTCATCTTTACCGGGTTGCCGGTCAATACTGACGCCACAATCTATTTCGAATGTGGCTCATACATAATCAATAAAGCTTTTAGGGCCGATGGTACCGGCAAAGTGTCCTTTTTTACAATTGTTGAGGGAGGAGCAAACGCAAGCAGTATCAACTTGACAGTGAATGGTCAAGTGTACAGTTTTCCCTCCAAAGTGTTAGAAGCAGGACACATTTATACCGTCAGCAGAACAGTGCCTTCAACACCATAATAGCATATCCTCTTCTGACCCCTCCCTCCCGTCATTCCCGGCTTGACCGGGAATCTGTTGCCATTTAATCAAAAATGACTAATTTTGTGGAAAGGCAATCCACATAATATGATAGTCTACAGTGCTAATAAGGGGCAGTTTGTCCAAGATGTGAAGACTAACCTCATTGCAAGCAAGATCCTCAATCTCATTAGGGAGAGGGGACTCAATGCGGGGCAGGAGAGGGAGTTTGCATCGTGGCATAATTCAATGAAGTTTATGCGGGACATTGTTGACGACAAGGAGATTGATGACGATGTCCAGATAGCCATTGAGTATAACATTCCCCAGACATCCAAGCGCGTAGATTTTATCATCATTGGAGCCAACGAGAAGGGGAAGGACAACATTGTCATTGTGGAGTTGAAGCAATGGACCAAGGCCGAAGTCGTGGACGACGATATGCATTTCAGCGTCCGGACTTATGTGGCCAATGACAACCGAATTGTCTGTCACCCCTCCTACCAGGCATACTCCTATTCGCGTTTTATTGGTAATTACTCGCAGGTAGTTCACACTGATGGAATCAATCTGGTTCCCTGCGCCTATCTGCACAATTACCTGCCGCAGTATAGGCAGGCGCTTGCATCGGAGATTTACAAGGAATGGTATACTTCGGCCCCTTTCTTTGTGATGGACGAGGTGGAGCCTTTTATCCGATTTGTCAAGAAGTATGTGACCAGGAAGTCTTCAAAGGGAGATCTCCTGTACTTGATAGACCACGGTCGGTTAAAGCCTACAAAGTCCCTTCAGGATGCCTTGGCAAGCATGGTTAGGGGTACGCCTGTATTTGACCTTCTGGACGAGCAGGCGGTCTGCTTTGATATGTGCGTGCGCACTATGCTTCAGTGCCTGAAAGACCAGAAGAAACGCACCATCCTCATTCAGGGCGGCCCCGGAACGGGCAAGTCCGTACTGGCCGTCAACCTCCTGATGCATTTTATTACCTGCGCCTGCAACGCCGCGTATGTGACCAAGAACAGCGCCCCCCGTCAGGCGTTCCTGTCCATTCTGTCCGGGAACCGTGCTGAGAACATTGCCGATATCGGCCAGCTGTTCCGTTCTCCCTTTGGCCTTTCTCAGACGCCGGCTAATTCTTATGACTGCCTGATTGTGGATGAAGCCCACCGCCTGGTGAAGAAGATGTACGGCGACTGGACCGGAGAGAATCAGGTGAAGGAGTGCATCAATGCTTCTCTCCTCACGATTTTTATGCTGGACGAGGACCAGGCCGTTACTACTAAGGACATAGGCAGCATTAAGGAGATTACGGAGTGGTGCAAGAAGTTGGGCTCTGCCATTATAATGAGGGACGAGACCAAACTGGTTTCCCAGTTCCGTTGCAACGGAAGCGATGCCTATATCCAGTTTATTGACCACTTGCTGCAGCGCCAGGACGAGACGCTGAATGTGCCTCTGACGGAGCTCAATTATGATTTCCAGGTCTTTGACGATGCTTGCCAGATGCGCGAGGCATTAAGGAAAAAGAATACAGAAAACAAAGCCCGTATGGTGGCCGGATACTGCTACGACTGGAACGTGAAACACCATCGCGGAGATGTAGATATTGACCTGCCGGGAGGATTCCAGGCCAAGTGGAACCTGGAGAACGATAAGATCTGGGCCATCAACCCCAAGTCATTTGAGGAGGTGGGATGCATCCATACCGCACAGGGCTTGGAGTTCGATTATGTGGGCGTCCTGATAGGGAAGGACCTGCGGTACGAGAATGGCCGGGTGATAACCGACAAGAACGCCATTTCCAAGGACGATAAATCCTCCGGCATCCGTGGCGCCAGCGATGATGAAGCCCGCCGTCTTATTCTGAACACTTACAAGACCCTCCTTACTCGAGGCCAGAAAGGCTGCTTTGTCTACTGCGAAGACTACGCGTTGAGGGAATATATGAAGCAGATGATTCGTTGACTTATTTGCAGATTCGAGAAAAACCACTACCTTTGCAATAGGATTCGTCGAAGAGGAACTTCGTTTGAAGGGATGACAACCCTCTCAAGGAAACTTGATCCGAGCCTCATGCAAAAGTCGCTACCTGGCGGCTTTTATTTTTTGTCCTCCGCTTATGTAATACAACACGTATTCGCTCTTGGATGTCTGAAAACCAACTAAGAGCCGGTATTGTTTCCATTTGAGCAGGAGCATCTTGGAGAAAGACTTCTGGTTCTTATCTCCATACTTGGGCGGCAGTTGGTCTACTAATATGGCGTCAGATAGTATTTCGGTCAGATGAAACTGGGCTTTTGTTGCTTCAACTGACCTTGATGCATGCCCCAATATTTCGTTGATAGATGTGCCTTTGACGTGGATGTGGCCCTGTAGCGACTTGTTCCAGACAGTTTTGTCCGGATTCTCTAGTATCCATTGAGAATAGAAGTCCTTAATTATTTGTCTTCGCGCCTTGTTGTCTTCTGGCGTATTTCCTTTTGGTAACTCCATAGTGGTATTAATTATAGGGTTAATCCGATAACTAATAAAGTTATCGGAATTCACTAGATATTATTTGTGAAGGGAGCCGCCTCCAGACCGGAGGACTTATCTTACTCCTGATTTCATTACCGGCCGAATCTGACGACCGTCTGCTATGCAAATATAATCATTCGGGCCGAAAGGGGCAATGCACGACCATATTTATTGACAGCTGTATGTCAATCCTTTTTCATTGTTTACAGTATTGAATTATTATCATATCTGGATTTACATAAAAAACGTTAAATTTGCATAAAAGCAACACCAGCAAACGATAACTGATTAGCCACTATCTTAAGAAGGAAATATGGTTTTACCTTCACAAGGAATAGTAGATGTAGGGCGCTTAGCGCGTATCTTTGACAGTACGACTGCAACCTACAAATTCTATTGGTTTGTATCAATCATTGACTTGATATGTGCCAATCCTGGGCGTCGTAACTTTTCATTTGAAGAAATAATTGCGGGGATGGTTGCCGAGGCATGGTATCCTATTCATTACTTTAAGTTGTCATTTGGTAAGCTTGATTCCCTCGAAGCTAATATCATAGAAATTCAGCGTATACTTGATATCCCAATTGATGCTACTAAGGAATCCGTAAAAGGACAGATTCTTAGTAATATGGATAAGCCGGCGCTCCGTCGTTTACTTCATGTTTTTACTCTCAACGTCCCATATCGTTTTTTGTCTCCTTGGATCCCAAAAGCAACCAATGAACAAGTAGTAGCAGAGTCTCAAATTTTCGTGAATAACTGCCCATATGCCATTTTTGACAAAACCATCCTCCTTAATAATGCGTGGGTGGAGTACTTGATCTCATATGCTGCTATTCTCAAAGACTTCTCTTTCTGGAATCTGTCAATCTTCTTGCAGAAGCGAAATCCGAATGTCCCGGATATCCCGTCTAAGTTAGTCCGACCTTTGCAGAGAGCACCATTGACTCGTCAACACCGCTTCTGGGATCGTTATATTCAGTCAGTCGGACATATCCAATGCATTTATACAGGTGCAGAACTGAGCGTGGGAGATTATGATTTAGATCATTTTATTCCCTGGAGTTTTGTTGTGCATGATTTACTGTGGAATCTTCTTCCGTCGGATTCTTCGATTAACTCTTCCAAAAGTAATTGCATCCCGTCTCTTGAACGGTATCTAGAGCCTTTGGCAAAGCTGCAGCACGAAGCGTTACGGGAGAATTTTGCGTCCAATCCTTCCGATAAGCTTTTCGAAGATTATCTGGTTTTCAGATGTTCAATCTCTGAGTTGATTAATACATCTGATAATCAGTTTTTCGACTTGTTTAAGAGAGAGTTTACACCAATGGCACAAACTGCCACAAATATGGGGTTTGCGCCATGGATAAATACGCCCGCTTATGGATAAAAATTGCCCATTTTGTAAGTTCGATTCAGAGCGAGATATAATTGCCTCATCTTCCTTCTCAGTTGCTTTTTTTGATGGGTTCCCAGTTTCTCCTGGTCATGTGCTTGTTATCCCTAAACGGCATGTCGCTTCATTCTTTGATCTCACTAAAGAAGAACAGCAGGATATGCTGTTACTCGCTAATCGCGTAAAAAGTATTATTGATGAGAAGTTCCATCCTGACGGGTATAATATAGGCGTGAACGTTGGCGAGGCTGCGGGTCAGAGTGTATTTCATGTCCATATGCATTTAATCCCTAGGTATAAAGGGGACGTTTCTAATCCACGTGGTGGAGTCAGAGGCGTGATTCCGTCCAAGCAAAACTATTGACATTATGCCCAACAGATGTTTATATGAAGCAAGTATTAAGGTGTTCTTAGAAACGGATCGCCTTGCTATTCTTGGCGCTCTTCATAATAATTATCATGGTGACGCGCTAACCAGTACTGATGAGGCATGGATAGGAGAGATTGATCTTCTGAAAAAAGTATTGTTGCCATGGAAGGATGAAAATTCCCAGGTTATTTTTGAATATGAGATACCTCGATTAGGGAAGCGTGTGGATGTTATCTTGCTTTTAAGGGGAATGGTCTTTTGCTTGGAATTCAAGGTTGGTAAAAATTCAGACTTTCAGGCTGGAATTGAACAGGTGATGGATTATTCGTTGGACCTGAAGAATTTCCACCTCTTCAGCCATGAACGTATAATAGTTCCTATCCTAATTCCGACCAATTTTAAGTCTTATACTACAGAGTTCCGTCCTTCTGTTTACGATGACGATATTTATAATCCTCTGATATCGGGTGAAGATCACCTGCAAGAGCTCATTATTAATGTGCTAGAACATGCAGGAGCAACAAAAGACGCAAGCCCTATAGAGAATTGGACAATTAGTCCGTACACTCCCACGCCTACAATTATTGAGGCTGCTCGTACTCTGTATGAAAACCACTCTGTGGAAGATATAACGCGCCATGAGGCGGACAATGTTTCCACTGATGCTACCATTAATGCTCTGTTAGATATTATTCATGAGAGCAAAGAACATCAGAAGAAAAGTATTTGTTTTGTGACTGGAGTCCCAGGTGCGGGAAAAACTCTCGTGGGTCTTGACGTCGCAATCAAACAATCTTATAGGGATGGGGAGATTGATAAAGAGAATGGGGCTGTATATCTTTCTGGTAATGGCCCCTTGGTCGCGGTTCTTGTTGAGGCTCTTGCGAGAGATAATCAGAAGAAATGTAAAGCCAGAGGAGAACAGAAAAACAAGTCTGATTCGCGGCGTGAGGTGAGTGAATTCATACAAATAATCCATCGCTACCGCGATAACATGCTAGCGAAGATTAAGAATCCTGTTGAGAACGGAGTTGTGGAAATTGACCCAAGTAAGGCGGTAAAACAGGAGCAGACTGGCTATGGAGAGGTGGAACATGTGGCTATTTTTGATGAAGCACAGCGAAGCTGGACTCACAAGCGTATTGCTGATTATCTGAAGAGAGGAGGAACCTATGGTAATAAGCTTAAAGTTCCAAATTTCCCCATGTCAGAAGCTGAATTCCTTATTTGGTCTTTGGATCAGCGGGAAGACTGGGCCGTGATAATATGCCTAGTGGGTGGCGGTCAGGAAATTAATAAGGGTGAGGCCGGTATTGGCGAATGGATTAAAGCGATTAATTCTCAGTTCAAACATTGGAATGTATTTCTGTCAAAACAATTGACTGATCCTGAGTATGCAGAAGGCCGCTTGTATGAACTGTTGAAGGATACTCCACATGTGAACTATATTGATAGCTTGCATCTGGCGGTGAGTTTACGGTCCTTTAGAGCGGAGACATATTCGTCGTTTGTTAATTCTCTCCTTTCATTTAAGTCAGATGCCTGTTCTCTATATACGGATGTTAAGAGCAAGAACTATCCGGTAGTTTTGACCCGTGATATTGATAAAGCTCGTGCATGGCTACGAAAGATGGCTCGAGGAACTCAACAGACTGGCGTTTTGCTAACGAAGGCCGCTTCCCGATATCAACCACTAGCCCTTCATGTGATTGAGGATGATGAGAACGCCGTGCATTGGTTTTTGGAAGATAAATCAGACGTCAGATCTTCTAATTATTTAGAGGATGCCGTTACGGAAATTCAGGTTCAGGGTCTTGAACTTGATTATACATGTGTGGTTTGGGATGCGGATGTTCGATGTAATAATGGGAAATGGACATATCACAAATTAAGCGTCAAAACAACGTGGAGCCCTAATCCTGATTGGGAACCAAATACTAAGTGGATTCCTGAGAATAACGTGGATAATCAAAAGTATATGCTAAATGCTTATCGTGTACTTTTGACCAGGGCCCGTCAAGGCGTTGTAATCTGTGTCCCTGAGGGAAACCATTTCCTTACTCCAGAAGGCTTCCCGCAGGATCCGACGCGCCTCCCGGAGTTCTATGATGGCACGTATGAGTATTTGAAGGGGTTGGGGATTGAGATCCTGATGTAGGGGCTTCGCTTTTTTGGGAGTGGGGATAGTAGATATATACTTTTCGATTGGTTTATTTGCCAATTTGGATAGAAACGCTTATTTTTGTTACAAGTTTAATTTCTGGTGGGGGCACCACGTAAAAAACGCTTGATTAAACTATGGACAAAAATCTTAGGAAATTCATGGATACCCCGACAAGGTCGAGGGCCCAAATCCTCGATAACTATTATGTCGAGGTCCAGACGCCTGATGGCGAACTATTCAAAATCTTGTCAGATATTGCCAGGTACAACAGCGATGAGTACAAGGCGTATGTTCTGCACTTGATTGAGTTTATTTTTGACAGGAACTTCTCTGATGACAAGGAGAAGATGGTGAACCGAATTAGCCGAGATTTCATGCTCAATGCAGTCCCTTCAATGGGTATGGATGAGGGTAATAGGCAAGCTGAACGTATACGCATAGGTCGTCGTATCAGAGATCTTCGTGAAGCCAAGAAGATGGAAGCGAGAGATCTTGCTCTTCTCACTGGCATTGATGCTGCGAACCTCTCCAGAATTGAGCAGGGGAAGTATTCCACAGGTGTGGATATTCTCTCTCGCATCTGCATAGTTCTTGATGCCCATTTGGATTTGATTCCTAACGAGCAGTAGAGTAGGGGCGGTCTATGGCTGGAGTAAAATACCACTATGCTCTTGATGAGCATAACAGCTTGGTTTCTATAAAGCAAGCATATCTTGAGCGTAATGAACCACATATTTATCGGTGTGTTGGCTGTGGCGCGATGATGATTGCTCGTCTAGGCGAAGTTAGAAATTGGCATTTTGCTCATCGTGGAAATGAAGAGCACTGTGCTAATGAGACCTATCTCCATCAGCTTGCAAAGAGGCTCATTCGGGAGAAGTTTGAGAATGACTCTACGTTCATGGTCGGTTATTACAGGGACGTGAAGTGCTCAGACATTGGCTCATGTCCTTTTGCTATGCCTGATGAATGCCATGTGCCAAAACTAGAGACCTTTGACTTGAAAGAGTTCTACGACACATGCAAGGAAGAACAATCGGTTGGGAACTATATTGCAGATTTGCTTCTCACAAACTCTTCAAAGCCAGACCGGGATCCTGTGCTCATAGAGATACAGGTGTCGCACAAGAGCACACCACAGAAACTCAATTCGGGACTCCGTATCATCGAAATCAGAATAAGAACAGAAGATGATATTGATGCTTTGTTGAAGGATACAATCGTGGAGAATCCCGAGGCTAAGTTTGGACAAGTTCGCGATGATAAGACTATCGGTTTTGCCAAGTTTATTGGCTTCAAGAAGAAGGCATCCGTGCCTGAGCCTCTTGAGCAACGTAGTATTCAGCGCTTCTATCTCTTTCGTAGCGGAAAGGCATTCGTGACCAACTTAGATGAGTTCAAATCCTGCAGGAAAGTCTTCACCAAGGATAACGATAAGGCTATCTTTGAAGCTAGCATAGACAGCTTCTATCTTGATAGTCCAACGCCCTATGAATTCGGATTAGTAATGGCCAGAGAAAATGGGATTGAGATCAAGACATGTCAGTTCTGCAAGTATCATCGCAGCGGATTCGAGGTTGGTTTTGGCTTGAGTCCAATATTCTGTTGCCTATATAAGAAATATGGAACTCCAGAGAATCCGAATCCACAGTATGCCAAGGATTGTTCATATTACCAAGAAGATAGTAAGCTGTTAGATGAGATTAGGAATTCTATGCCTCCGATTGTAGTCGCGAAAACCTCAAATACTGGAAAGCTATGATAGTCCCGTCAATGACAAACCTGGAGGTCTACAACGAATTAGTTGCAGATCTTCCTAAAGTGAAAATAAGAGCAAACAAGTTGATGAAGAATGTGGTGAAAGAGTTTCGAAAAGTGCGGAAATTCCCCTCTTGGCAATGTTTTGAGTACACTCATCAGGAATCCAAAAATAAGTATCTGATATCTTTCTACGCATCATCGATTATGTCTGCGGAAACGCCTGTTGTGGATTATATTGGAGTGTCAACAGAGAACGCTGGTCGTGTCATTATAAAATGGGGGACGTGGCTCTACCGCAAAGATGACTCGGTGGAATTCATCGGGGCCCGAGCCATCAGCTATTACAGTAGTCATTTTTTCAGTCGGTATCGTGAAAGAGTGTGGTCAAACGTAGAAATGTCGGCCAATGAACTTGTATGTCGCTACTTTACCAGAAATAAGAAAGTCGTTCCTATCGAACTGAATGAGGATATCCAGCGACGTTACAAGGAATACGGAGAGTATGCCCAGTATGGAATGCAAGTGGCCGATGGTATTTGCTTCACTGATCAAGGATGCGAAGGTGACGAGGCTACTGTTGGCGACCGAAATGGGAACTTCATAAATGCGGTTTGGTATTACACGATTGTCAGTAAAGACTTACTAACAGAACGACAGACTGATGCCATAGCAGACGGTGAAAAAGAATTCATCAAAAGCCATTTCTTTGAACCATTCAGGCAGGCTCTTGAGAGGGAAATGCGAAAGCTACCTCCACAGTGGAGACTACCAATAATCGAGCAATAAATGTTTTACACCGATTGCTGCCGTCCACTGTATATGGATAGGATATTATTTTCGTATATTTGTGCAGCAACTTATGAAGTCCACTCGTGTGTGCTGACCACATAAAGACAAATTGAATATGAAAAGAATCATAGCTATTGCCGTTAGTCTCATCATTACTCTTTTTAGCTGCACGTCATGTTTTACGATGATGGCAATAGCCTCTGCTAATGCCGCAGATAAAGGTAATGACCTGGGGAAGAAAAAGGCAAGCTTCGTTCTGACTACTTTCCAAAAGGTTTCACCCTATGCTGCTCTTGCAACTACGAAGCGAGGAGATGTGGTTTGCGTCATAGCTAAGTTTGACAGGTACTATGATGGGCTGGTTCTCAGAGGTAAATTTATCTGTAAAGGAACCTATACTTACACTTCTATAGGCGGTGCAGAAAGAAATGTGCTAGTTTATGCCTATAAGCAGGATATGAAAGACCTTCAATACGTAATTGAGCAATTCCTTAAAGAAAAGCCAGAGGTTGTAGTTGATGACAAAAACTATATGACAATTTAACTATGAAGCGCCTAATAATTCTTTTCTCAATAGTATTGTTTTCAATGGTCGTAATGGCTCAGAAGCCTGTTGAAAACAAGTGGGCTGAGTTGGAGTTCCTTCACAACTCAAGAAAGATTAATCTTGTCATAGATTATTCGGAAGCGGATATAGTGGGTGAGGACTATGAGGACTTTGTGGCTGGAGAACCCGACTGGAAGACCTCTGAGCCAGAGATTCGCAGTAAGTTCATCAGAGCTTTTAATGAAGAAGCTGATGATGGCTCTTATCCGCATCGTGTGGGGACCTATCCTGATGCCCAGTATAACATGATTATTAATGTCAAGAAAGTGGGCGATAGAGGCTCAAACGTCAAAGGGGTGATGCGAATCACTAATGCGGAAGGCGAGGTCCTATTTATACACAGTGTTGAAGGGAACGAAGGCCGTTTCGGCTCTGTGTGTAATCTAATGGGAGATGCATTTCGTGAAATGGGCGAGGACCTTGGGCAGCGCTTTTATCATAATGCCCGTATACGAAAAGTCAAGAGCTCAAGAAAACTCTTCGGCAAATAAAAGGGTGTTCATTATTATTTCGCTCTGCCCTTCAACTGGAAATGCGTCGTGATTAGTATGGTGTAGATAAAAAGGCTTGAGCACTTATGACGAATCTATATTGCTTTTTCATCGGCCGCGTTTATTGTTGAATTCCGCTCTCGCTCGAAACAAATAGACCTTCGGCAACGTTGTTGCACAAGCGGTAACTACCTTTGGGGCCATGAATTCACATGACCCCATTTTTATTGCTCCGCCCATTACGGAGATTCCGGATTATGTCTGGTCCCGCCAGTACGATAAGCCGTGCTTCCTGCCTGGCAAGCCCGTGCAGAAGCCAAAAGAGGAGGGGCGGAGGATTTCTCATCCCGACGTCGAAACTGCCCTACGGGCGGCGAAGAGGGCTTGCCGTGCCAATTCGGCCCGATGGCTCGGCAGGTCCTCCAGTCAGTCCGTTGCCACCGAGTTCCTGGTCTACGAAGACGGCAAGGTGGTGGAAAGGCACGTTGTAGGGCCCTAAGTTCTTCTTTCCCCGTTTTTTTGTACTTTTGTTGAACCAACCTTAATGGCGCCTGAATGAAAAGAGTACTGGCAGTTTCACATTAACTTCTGCCGGTCACGATTTTACGATTCTTTTGCTTAAATCGCAATAGAATGGTATATTTGCTGTGGCAGTATGTATTGCTAGGTCGTCGAATTCGGCCGGGAATGAAATCAGGAGTATGGAAAGTCCTTCATTCTGGAGGCGGCTCCCTTCAAATTCATATTTATTTAGTCTCGGGAAAGATGTTTCCCGTAATTAATCCTACGTGTTGTTATGGATGATTCTTGTGACTTGTTTGTGCTGTACAAGCAATATCCGAGCGGTGGAAAGGTTTGGTTAATGCTTGGCCTGGAGACCACGGGTTCGGATTATGACGACATACTTGCCATTGCAAATTGCCTGGCAGAAGACGGACATGAAGTAAAAGTGCTTCATGCGGTTCAATATAAGGACCCCATTTACAGAGAGGTCTTCGGCGAATTGATTGGAACAAAGTACTACCGCAAATGTCCGGATTTGCTTGTGGACGTAGAGTTTGTTGAATATGAGTCATATAGAATCGCACAGCCCAAGAAGGCGTTTCGAAATATGCTGCATTATGGATTAGAGCAATCTGACGCCATCATTATTCGGCAGTGCAATCTCACAGATGGTTATATGATCAGAAATATACTAAGTAAAAAAGAGAAGGGGGTATCAGTATCTAAAGTTTGGATCTTTGATGGGCACAATTTGAGGCCACTATATAAAACTGAAGGCTGATGAGATACTCATCAGCCCAGTGTGCAGCGAATCCGTAGAATCACTTGTTGCAAATATACAGCTATTTTTTGAATCAGCAAATCTTTCGATGATTTTTCTTCTTCATATAAACGGAGATGCCCGGTCGGAGCCGGGCATGACGAGGATCAACTCCGGGAGGAGGGCCGGAGGGTTTCTCATCCCGACGCTGAAACTGCCCTACAGGCGGCGAAAAGGGCTTGCCGTGCCAATTCGGCCCGATGGTTCGGCAGGTCCTCCAGTCAGGCTGATGCCACCGAGTTCCTGGTCTACGAAGACGGCAAGGTGGTGGAAAGGCACGTGGTAGGGCATTGAGTTCTTCCTTTCCCGTTTTTTTTGTACTTTTGTTAGCTTTTACAATGAACTTAGCATCAGAACCATGAATAAAGAAGACAAAATCTTTTACGAGGCGCCTGAAGTAACCGTCGTACTTTTAAATACCGAGGGTGTAGTATGCAGCAGTCCCGGCAATGCCAACTCGCAAAACTACTACTGGAACGACCCTTCCGAAGAGTAACCCGCTAAGACAAAGAAAGCAATGAATCAGAATATCAAATCCCTGAGCATCGCCGCATTTGCCTTGGTGGGAATGTTGGCCTGCGTCAAAGAAATACCCCAGGAAACGAGCCCCCAGGAAACCCCGGGAGTTACGGTAACGCTCTCCACAACGGTGAACCTGCCAGAGGACACCAAGGCCCTCACGCCCGAAGGCGTTAAAACCTTTGCTGTGGGTGACCAGATTGCCGTCGTCTATAAAAATACCAGCGGCAATACGGTCAAGGTAGATAGTGAAGCGCTGAAATCCACGGACATCACCGGCGGCGGCACATCGGCCACATTCACTGTTACGCTTGAAAACCCGGACCGCACGCAGGACGTGACATATATTTACCCCGCCGCCATGGCCAAGGATAATGGCGATCCCAATTTGGAGGCCCTGGCGTCACAGGACGGCACGCTGGAGACCCTCGCCCAGAATTTGGACTATGCCTGCTTCACCGGGGCATGGAATGCCGGTGCACTCCCTACAGCTACGCTACAGAACCAGCTGGCCATCCTGGCCATCACACTGAAAAGCAGCGACGGCGCCAGCGTCATCAACAACGAGATCAGCCGGTTGACGCTCTTCGCTGGCACCCAGAGTTATGTCGTTACTCGCACCCCTGCCGAAGGAACCATCTACATTGCCATTCAGCCTACTTCAGGAACCAATATCCAGCTTGTAGCCCAATCGGCCGCCCGTTATTACACCAAGTCCCTGACAGACAAGACCTATGCGGCCAACAACGGCTACCCCGTCGCTTTCCGTATGGCCGCACTTCCTGAAGGTGCCCTGCCGGGTAAATTCACTGTCGCCAGCGGCACACAGGTGTACTTTGCAAAGGGGAATTTGCAACACGAGGGCAGTAACTGGCAATTTGCAGCTAACCAATGGGACTATTATCCTGATAGTAGAGACATGTTCGGCTATAATGACTGGAGCGGTGCAACCCAGGTCTCCGACGGATGGGACGTATTATCCCAAGCCGAGTGGAATACGCTCATTAACACGCGCACGGTCAGTAACACCCTGCAAACGGGGGCCCGATTCACACTGGCCACGCTAGGCGGTTCTGTCAAAGGACTGATTGTTTTCCCGGACCATTATGTACATCCGGACGGAACAGGTTTTACAGCTGGAACATATAATGCTGAATCCAACTTTACTGCCACTGTCAGCATAGAAGGCTGGGCCAAGATGGAAATGGCCGGTTGTATGTTTATTCCGGCAGCCGGGTACAAATCTTATTCAAAAGATTGGCAGTACATAGGCGACGCAGTTTGCGTAAGCAGTAAAACAGAAACAACAAGTGGGAAATATTACTACACTCCCTACTTTGCAAGTAGTGGTTATAATACGAGTGACCAAAGTTATAAAGAAACCTGGAGTTCGGTCCGTATGTACAAGGGCACGGCACCAGTCTCCGGCATTTCGCTAAACAAGACCGCAACCTACATCCATCCGGGAGGCACGGAGACGCTCACTGCTACGGTGACGCCCTCCGCGGCTGCCAACCCGGGCGTGAGCTGGACCAGCAGCAACCCGACCGTTGCAACAGTTAATGCCGCCACAGGCGAAATCACCGCTGTAGCCAAAGGCTCGGCGACCATCACCGCCACCGCCCTGGACGGCAGCGGCGTCACCGCCACTTGCGCAGTCACAGTAATTCCAGAAGGCGCCCTGCCTGGCAAATTCACAGTGGCCAGTGGAAAGCAGGTTTACTTCTCCAAGGGCAACCTTCAGGCCGTCTTTGCTAGCGCGGGCAGCACTTGCACATGGCAGTTCGCAGAGCACCAGTGGGACTACATCGGTGGTAGAACCAGCGGAGGATCTGAACAAATAACGGGCAACAACTTCATTAACGGCAACGGCTCCGTGTCGGCCGCAGGCACCGTTGACATCTTTGGTTGGAGTACGGTAAGCACCACTTTTGGCATCCACAACTCACAGAATAACAGCACGTATTCCGGCTCCTTCAGGGATTGGGGGGGTGAATGCCATTACCAACGGCGGTAATACGGCGAACAGCGGCTGGTTCACGCTGAGCGAGGATGAATGGGGGCACCTGATTGACACACGCGCTGGCGCCACCGTTGGATCCACCCCAAATGCACGTTATACACATGCCACCATCCGCACAGATGCATCCGGTGGTGTGAACGGCCTGATTCTATTCCCGGACAACGGATCATTTGCTGCCGGCGAAGCCACCATATGGGGGACATTCAACGCCCTATCAGACTGGACCACCAAGTGCACTATCGCCCAGTGGGAAGCGCTGGAGGCCAAGGGTTGCGTATTCCTGCCTGCTGCCGGTGGAAGAATGGGAACAAATTGCAACAGTCAGGGGACGGCTGGTTCCTATTACACATCGACAAATTACGGAACTGAGCATGCATTCCGTTTGGCTTTCTCTGCCACTTCGATAAGTATTGAAGGTTACCAAAAGGGACGTCTCGACGGCCGCTCCGTGCGCCTCGTTCGCCCGGTTGAGTAAAAGCTACACAGCCCCCAGGACGAGGTTCCAGACAAAGAAGCGGAGGAATCGGCCCACTAAAAAAAGGAGGGCAGTGAGCCAGGGGTTGGTCTTGTAGAAGCCCAGCGCCAGGGTGAAAAGGTCGCCAACAAAGGGGAACCAAGTGACGAGGCCCAGCCAGATGCCGTATTTGTCAATGTAGACTTTCTGCTTTTCCAGCTTGGCTCTGTCCACTTTGAAGTGCTTTTCTATCCAGTCCCACTTGCCCAGCCAACCCAGGCCGAAGGTGGTGAGATTTCCCATCCAGTTCCCAAGCGCAGCTACTATAAGGCAGGCCCAGGGATTGGAGGTCATTTGCAGCATCGTGACATATAGGACATCGGCACTGAAAGGGACGATGGTGGACGCCAGAAGCGTGCCAACGAACAGCCCCCACAAGCCCCAGGCCCCAAGGTCCGGGAGTTGTGACAGGAGGTCTGTAAGGCCCGTTATTATTAGAAGCTGCGGCATTGGGTATGACAGTTAGCTTGTGCTGGCAAATGTACACAAATTCTCTGATTGAAAATAATAATAATGATTATAATTGACCGCCAAGGGGACTTTGAGTCTTCTCAAGAAGGCGGCGGCAAGGAAGGCCCTGTGAGCGAGAGTCCGTTTGATTATATCCCTTGATCCGCCTCGTGTTTCATGCACGACATCGCCAGGCAGGCTGCAAGGGATATTCCTATGCCCGGGAAGAGGTCGGGGGGACGTCGTACTTATAATGTCGGGTGGGTTTCCATTTCACGCGGAGGAACAGCGCTGCGACGAGCACCGGCGCATAGAGATAGATTCCCAGGGGAAAAAGGAACATGTACCACCACTTCTTCCAGGCAGCGGCGTGGATCCGGCGGTAGCACTGGAGCATCAGGATCAATCCATCCAGGAACACCGCAGCGTAAGGATAAAAGAAACTGCCTACGCCGATGTTGAGGCACTCTGAGAAATAGACTTCTGCCGAAACCGAGCAGACGGCGGCATAGACGGCGCCGATGAGGGGCGAAATAATAAACCAAAGGTAGGCAATGGCCGGCAGCGGCAAGATATGGACCAGCATTTCCCATTTGGTGAGGCTTGGGCGGCGGAGGAAAGAGAGGATCATCTCCATTCCCCTGCGCGCAAAAATCTGATGGATTCCCCTGCACCAGCGAAGTCGCTGGCGGATGGTGTCCCACAGGGAGCAGGGCTGTTCGTCATAGAATACGGCGTCTGTACAGTAGGCTATCTTGCCGCCCCGGGCGGTATAATCGGCGGAGAGTTCAATGTCCTCTGTCAGGGTCCGGTAGGGCCAGCCGCCGGCCTGCCGTATCAGACCTTCGGCAATCAGAAAACCCGTTCCTGAGACAAAACTGCCTATGCCCAAGGCCGCGCGGCTGTAGTGGATCTGCCGGGATTCCCTGAGAAACATGTAACTATTTACTCCGGATACCCAGTTCGCCGAAAAATTCTTGGAGTCGCGGAAGCCGGACACGATTTCTTCTCCGCTGTCGAATACCTTGTTCATCTGGGAGATATAGTCCGGTGCAAGGACATTGTCTGCATCAAAGATAAAATAGCCCTCCGCACCGGGTGCGGGATCCATCGAAAGAATCCTCTTGAAAGCATAATCCAGGGCGTAGCTCTTGCCTATTTCCAGCGAATTGTCACGTACAAGGACATGAACGCCCTTCCCTCTTGCAATCTCAGCCGTACGGTCGGAACAATTGTCCGCCACCACGAAAACCTGCAGCAGTTCCTGCGGATAGTCCTGCCGCTGGATACTGTCAATGAGGTCTCCGATAACGACCTCCTCATTGTTGGCGGGGATAATACAGGCGTAAGCATGCCGCCTGCGGGCGTCCGGCCACGTTTTTTTCCTGAGGAAAATACTTGTGACCATATGGAACAACTGATTACAGTAAATCACGGTCAAGGCAACTACCAGGACCATGCTTATCAAGTACAGGAATCTAAAAAAACCTACGCTGAATTCCATTAATGACAGTTATTTCATGGGAGCCCGCTACCACGACAGGCCACTTGGGCAGGCCCTTCATGTTGGAGAATTGGACGCCTACCGCTTGTCGGTGACCTTGGCGTCGGGGTACCGGGCGGCGTCGAAGGTGACATCGGCCTCGGTGACGCCAAAGGAAATGTCGCGCATGGTCATGGTCATGCCGGACATGGATGCCTTGAGACTCAGCGGATAATAGTTCTTCTTGGACACCACCAGGTCCATGGTCTTGGGGTCGTCCTCGTCCTTGTTACCCTTGGACTTCTTGCACAGGAGATGCCAGGTGCCGGCGGTTTCCTTCTTCATCGACACGTCGTAGCCGTCGGTGATGCCCATGAACAGTTCCGTGTCGCCGGTGTTGGCCTTTTTATGGCCGGCAGATTGGATGGTAAGGGA
>JAEEGK010012379.1_pt1 | contig 19399 bp, 8 predicted proteins | sample 8958771 | NCBI WGS metagenome assembly JAEEGK01 (sample SAMN16246547, study PRJNA631951) | gut metagenome | biome: gut microbiome; feature: rumen; material: SC-attached | host: Bos | place: Iran: Karaj | collected 2018-10
ATGTGACTTAACAAAAGACATAGAAATATATGATTTAAAATCATCAACAATAGAGCGTTTAGGTTCAATAGATTTCTTAATAAATTGTGCAGGAATAAAATATGATTCTGATATAGAAAAAACATTCCCTCAAGATTTCGATTATACAATAGATGTAAATTTAAGAAGTGTATTCATATTAATAAAAAGTTTTGATAAATTTTATAATAAAAATTCAGTAATAATAAATGTATCATGTTTATATGGTACAAAACCAATATCAGGTTTAATTTCATATTGCATTTCAAAAGCAGGTTTAGAATCTTTTACAAAGAGTTCTGCTGCAGAATTTTCAAAAAGAAATATTAGAATAAATTGTGTTAGTGCTTCACCAATTATTAGTAATTCTTTAAGATATGCTAGAGCAAAAGAATATGAAAATGATTTATTAATTGAAAAAATGAAAAAAAATATTCCTTTAGGTAGAATTGGTTTACCTGATGATATTGCTAAAGTTATTATTTTTTTATGTTCTAAAAGAGCTTCTTCAATTACTGGAAAAATTATTAAAGTTGATGGAGGAAGAAATTTAACTTCAAGTGGTTATGTTCATTATAAAGGATATAAAAATATGAATTCTAGATTTGAACCTGATGATGTTTCTTTTGTTTCTAAAGTTAAATTTAGTTTTAATCAATTGTTTAATAAGGATTTATCTTTAAATGATGTTGAAAATATGAATGATAGTGATTTAGAAAAATTTATTAATGATAAAATTAGTGAAAGTAATTTTTCTACTAGATTAATTGATGCTCATAAAAAATATCAAATTAGATATAAAAGTGTTAGGGATAATGATGAAGATTTATTTAAAAAGTTTACTGTTAAAGAAAAGGAGAAAATGGATTTTAATGAGTAAAAAATTTTTTTTGGTTTTTTTTTATTTTTAATAGGAGGTTTTTTACTTTTTTTGTATTTATTTTATTATTTTATTTTATATAAAATCTAATAAATTATAATATTAATAATCAAAATAAAATAGAAAACTAAAAACAAAACAAAAAAATATAAAGAAAAATTAAAAAAATTAAAAAATTCTTAAATAAATAAATCCTAAAATATTTTTATTCTTTAACCATAGTCAACTTAATAGTTTCAATTTTTTTCTCTTTTCCATTAATTCTTTCAAAAGCAGAATAACTTTCTTCTCTAATATCATTAAATCCGGCGAGTCTACAACTTGCTTCAATTTGAGAAGAATCAATATCTTGCATAACAAAAATAGGTTGATCAATAATAATTTGTAATTCTCCTCCCCTTTTTAAACTTCTAAAAATATGAAATAATCCTAATGATTTTAAATATTCTGCTGGACTATTTTTAATTATCACTTCGTCAAAATAATTATCTTCTAATAAATTACATTGAAGTAAATGAGATGGATGAATTACTAAACATTCATCATCGTCTTCATGAAAATCTAATCCGTCAATATATAATGTTTTTGACATTTTTATATAGAAATCAGTTTTAATTTTTTTTTTTTTTAATTTATTTAATTTTTGTATTATTTTTAAATTTTTTTTATTTGGTTTTTATTAATAAAAAAACATTGTTTTAAAGTTAGAAATTTAAAATTAATATTTAAATGTTTTTTTATTTAGTTTATTTATTTATTCTGTTACATCTTGTGTAGCATCTTGTAAAACTTCTTCTTGATCTTCTGAAACTCCTTTTATTTCATTAAATTCTTTTTTGGCATTTGAATTTAACTCTTTTACTTTTAAAGTAATATCTGAATTAACTTCTTGTGCATTTGTTTTTAAATCCTTAATAAATGATTCTACATTTTCTTTTATTTCTGCATATGCATTTTTTGTTTCGTTACTTACTAATGAATTGTAGTGTGTTAATTTATTTTCTAAATTTTCAAATCTATCTGAAATTTGATTTCTTAAATTTGTTAATGTTTTTTGAATGTTATCTTTTTTTTTTGATAATGAAATGGAGAAAAGAATTAATAATAAGACTGTAATGCTTTTCATTTTTTTAATTTAATAAATTATTAATTTAATCGTTTTTTATTTTTTTTTATTTTTATATCATGAAATATTATTATTTTATCATTTATTAATTAAATATTAAAATTTTTTTTTCAAATTAATATTTAGAGAAAAAATGATTTATATTTCTATTTTATTCTAAAAAGTATTTTAATATATTGTAGATATTTTTATTATTTTTTTCAATTAAATAATCAATTAATATAAATATTTAAATGTTTAAAACAATAAATAATCTTTCAAAAAATAAAAAATAACAGATTAATTTATTAAAATGAATACAAATTCAAATTTAATATACAAACATCAAAAAAATAAATCTAATCCAGTTCAAGGAAATATAAATTATTATTTAAGTAATGATAACCAAAATTCAAAAATTTCAAAATTAACAATAAATGATTTTTCAAATTTAAATAATAAACAATTTTCAAAATCATTAAAAAGACAAATAAGTTATGATATATATTCAAAAAAACAAAAAGCAAATATATCTTATAGAAATAATAATAAAGATAATATAATAATAAAACAAAATTCAATGGATAATATATTTTTTAAATTAATAGAAAATAAAATAGATATATTAGATAATGCTTTTAATACTTTTACACCAAGTATGAAAAAATCAATATCATTAAATAAAACAAAATCAAATGATAATAAAATTCCAAAAAATAAAAAAAAAGAAAATATAAATCATATTAAAACAATGCAAAATATAGGAAAGAAAAAATTAATAAAAAGAACAAATTCAGATAATTCAACATATAATACTAAAATATCAAAAACAGAAAATACATATAATTCAAATTCAGGAACTAATTTTTCTAAAAATAAAATTACTATAAGTCAATTAAAACCAAAGAAATTAAATAAATTAAAAGATGAAACAATAATAACTAAAGAAAATAAAGCAATTATAAGTTTTAATCCAAAAAAAAATGAAAAAACAAAAAGTGTAAAACAATTTAAATTTGATAATAAACTTTCTCATTTTAGAAATAGTATTAAATCAAAAGAAATAAAAAGTAATATTTCAAAAAATAAAAAACTAAATAATCACTATATTAAAACTGATGAAAATCAAAAAATTGAAAAAAAAGTAAAAATTAATGAAACAAAAAAAATAGAAAGTGAATCTGATGATAGTATTATTGATAATAATTTAAATGATTCTGAGGAATGTCCTACAAAAGATTTAGATGAAGAAAGTTCTTTTATATCTAATAATAAAATAAATGTTAATAATAGATTTTTAATTAAAAAAAAACCTTTAGAAAATAAAGGTTTAAATCATAGAATTATTAATAATAATAATCATTCAATTAATTTTCCTATTCAAATATCTCAAAAGATAAAAAATGATGAAATTTTAAAAGATATTGATAATTTAAAAATAATTTCTGATATACTTAATACAAAGAATGAAATAGTAAATAATATAAATAGTAATGGTATTAAAAATGTTATTAAAAAAGAATTTCAAATTATTGAAAAAGGAGTTAATAAAATGGAAAATAAATTAAATTTTGAATCAAAATATTCAAATGAGACAAATGATGAAGAATCAGTAAATAATATTAATAATATTGATATATCAAGAAATGAAAAAAAAAATATTGAAAAAAATGAATTTATTGATGAAGATGAAGTAAATGAAAATGAAACATATAATTTACATAATCAAATTAATCAATTTATTCCATTTAAAAAACCAATATCAAATTATAAAAGAAATAGTTTAAATACAAATACTCCAAATATAAATGAAAATGATAGTAATTCAATATTAAAAAATTCTAAAAAGTTTTTTACATATATTCCTTTATTCTCAAAATTAATTTTTCCTTTTTGTGATTTAGAAATAATAAATACACTAACATTAATAAACAAAAAATTTAACAAATCATTTATTCCAATAATATATGAAAAAATAAAAGAAAAAGTAATATTAATAAACAAAAATGATAATAAAGAAATAAAAAACAAAATAAAAAAACATGTCTTTAAATATTCTCCATCATATAAAAATATAGATTTGATTCAAAAAATATATTATGATAATTTATATAATTGTGACAGTCCATATGATTTTCAAATAAAAAAAGATTTACCAAGAACTTTTCCAGAAAATAATTTATTTAATGAAGGTTCAAAATTATATATTAAATTATATAAAATATTAACATCATATTCAAATTATAATAATAACATTGGATATGCACAAGGATTAAATTTATTAACTGCACATAGTATTTTTTTTTTTGATAAAGATGAAGAAGTTTTTATTTTTTTAGATGGAATGATTAATAGATTTAATTTAGAAGAATTAATTGGTGTTAATAATAAATTAACTAATAAATTAAAAAAAATTGGAGAATTAATTAAAATTTATTCTAAGAAAGTTAATAATTTTTTAGAAAAAAATTCTTTATCTCATGAATTTTTTACTGCAAATTGGATTGTTACTTTATTTTCTAAATCAATGAATAATGAAAATATTTCTTTAATATGGGATTATATGATTATTTTTGGATGGAAATTTTTTTATTGTTTTATTATTGTTGTTATTAATTTTTATCAGAATGATATTATTTCATTTGATCCTGATAAAATATCTGAATTTATGAAAAATTTATTATTTTCAAATAAATTTAATATAAATATTGAATCTATTATTAATAAAACTTTTATATTTATGGAAAAAAATAATAATAATGTTTTATAATTATTTATTATATAAATAATATATCATTTTATTTTTTATAATATTTAATAAATTATTTAATAAATATTTATAAAAAGAAATTTTATCAATTTAAAACAATTAAATTAAAAAAAAAAATAAAAAATTAAAAATAACTTTATTCTAATTCTCTTTTATGTTTCAAAGGTGAAGAAATTTTTTCTAAACTTTTATCAAAATATCCTCCATAAGAAGGAGTAAATCTTTTAAAAGGTTTTTTATATAATATATCTAAATCATCAAAAGAATCAGGATATTTTCTTAATGATTTACTAAAATCAAAAGGAGTCTCTTCTTTAACAACTCTTTTTGGTGAAGTTGGAATTTTTGGAGTATATCTTGATACTCTTTCAATATCATTTTTTATATCATTTAAAATATTTAATGGATATTTGTAATTTAATAAATTATTTATGAAAGTTTGATAATTATTATTATCTGTATATTTTATAGAAAATAGTTTAGGATTATTTAGTGATATTCTTATTGTTTTTAATATTTCATTTGTTGTTTTTATTTTTATTAAATCTGGAGTTGTATCATAATTATCTGGATTAAATTCTTCTGGTTTTTTTAAGGTTTTATATATTGATTTTTCGTTAAATGTTGGATCATTATAATAAATTGGTGTATAATTATTTGTAGTATTATTATTATTTGTTATATAATTATTTGTATTATAATTTTGATTTGAAGTGTAATTATTATTATTAATATTACTGTTATTAAAATTTGAATAATTATTCATACTTTGAAAATTATAATTTGAATTATTATATGATGAATGATAATTATTTGGGCTTTTTGATTGATAATTATTATAATTTGTATAATTATTTGTATAATTATTTCTTGAAGTATTACTATATTTTGATGTATAATTAGAATTATTATAATTTGAATTTTTTGTATTTTTCAATAAATTTAAATATGATTTAACAATATTATTATAATCATTAATTAGAAATTTAATATCATTTTTAATTTGATTATTAGCCTGAATACTATCTAAAAACTGATAAAACATATAAATTTGTTCCTGTGACAAAATTTTTCTTTCCATTTCCCTAATTTCAAAATCATTATTCATAATTAACAATTAAATAAAAAAAAAAAAAAACATTTAAAAATACAATTAATTAAAAAAAAAATTAAAAATGTATGATAGTAATATAAAAAGTCCAAAATCGAGTATAAAACTATCTCAAATAGAAACAACAGGAAAAATTCCATCACCTCGTTTTGGTCATTCCTTTACAATATTAAATTCTCAAACAGGAATATTATTTGGTGGAGCAAAAGGAAATTTAAAAAGTTACCATTTTTCAAATGAAACATTCATATATAATTTTGAGAATAAAACATGGTCAAATATAGAATATTCAAATTTTAATTTAACAAAAGAAGAAATTCCTCCTCCAAGAGCAGCACATGCATCATGTAAAAATGATAATTTGCAAATATTAATTAATTCAGGAAGTATTGATCCAAATTTTAAAGGTGATGATTTATGGTTATTTGATTATAATATTTATTTAAAAAGTATTAATAATTCATGTGGTTATAATACAACTTTTGGTAAATTATGGCAAAAAATACCAATTATTGGAATTACTCCTGGTAAAAGATATGGTCATAGTTTAGTTTATATTAATCCTTGTATTTATTTATTTGGTGGTAATTTATCTTCTAATTTATTATCTAATGATGTTTATTTTATTAATTTAAATAAAATTCCTTATTCTTGGATTAAAATTAATTTTAGTAATGATTTAAAAATTCCTTGTCAAAGAATGTATCATTCGGTTTGTGTTTATGATAATAAAATGATTATTGTTGGAGGAAGAAGTGAAAAAGATAATGCTTTAAATGATATTTGGATGTTGTATAAAGGGAATAATAAAAAATTTTATTGGAAATTATGTAATGAAAATAAAAGTAATGATAATAAAAATAATATTGTTGGTAGATATAATCATAATATTGTTTTATTTGGTTCTTTATTGTTTTTAATTGGAGGTAGAAATAAATTTTATAATGAACCTTTAACTATTGATGTTTTTGATTTTGATAATGAAAATGTTTTTAAATTTAAAGGTATTGGTTTATATAGACAAGATACTTTTATTAAAGATAATTCTATTTATATTTATGCTGGATTTAATATTCTAAATAATTCTATTTCTTCTATGAATAATTTTCAATTTATTAAATTGGAATATTTATTTAAAAATAGTGAATTAAATGAAAAATATAAAGAAATTTTAAATAATAGTAGTAAAAATTTAAATGATAATAAAGTTCAATCTTTTAATAATTTTAAAAATAATTTTGATGAAATGAATAATTTACAAAATAATGATAATCAATTAAGTAAATATTCAACAAAAAGTAAATTTCATTTATCATATGAAGTAATAATAGGAAATTCTGATAATTCATTCACAACAGAAGACATATCAAATTTTAATACTGAAGAAATTAACTTATCAAAAAATTTATTTCGTATATTATCAATAGATAAATTACAAGAAGAAAAAAAAAGAATAGGAATAGAAAAAGTAAATAATCAATTAATAGACCCAAAACAATATAATAAAAAAGTAATAGATAAAATAATAAATTTATTATTAAGACCATTTGATTGGATTGGAATATCAAATAAATTAAGTGAAATAACAAAAGAAGATATAATATCATTAATAAATGAAGCTCAAAATATAATAGAAAAAGATAAATCATTATTAAAAGTACGTTCTCCTTGTAAAATTTTTGGTAATATTTTTGGTCAATATACAGATTTAATGAGATTTTTTTCTAGTTTTGGAAATCCAAGTGAAACAAATCAAATGGGAGATATTTATATTATGAATTATATTTTTTTAGGAAATTGTATTGATTTAGGTTTTGAATCTTTAGAAGTTATTTTTTTATTAATTGCCTTAAAAGTAAAATATCCAAATAATATATATTTAATAAGAGGTAATCATGAAGATATTAATGTTAATACTTTTAATGGTTTAAGTGATGAATGTAAAGAAAAATTAAATGATAATATTAATAATCCTGATTCTATTTTTATGAAATTAAATAATTTATTTAATTATTTTCCTTTAGGAATTACTATTGATCAACATATTTTATGTGTTCATAGTGGAATTGGAAATAATATAAAATCAATTTCTGATATTGAAAATATTAATAGACCTGTTAATATTGATTTAAATAATAATGAATTTATTGTTAATGAATTGTTATATAGTGATTGTGAAGAAAATGAGAATTTATTAAATTATAAATCTTATTCTAAAAACCATTTAATTGATTTTATGACTGAAAATAAAATTGAATTGTTAATTACAAGTCATAAATTTATAAATGATGGTATTAAATCTTTTTATAATGATAAATTGATTATTGTTAATTCATCAACTGATTTTTTAGATAAATATAATAATATTGGAGGAATGATAAATGTTGCAAAAAGAACAGTTAAAAGACCAATTCAAATTATTCCAAAATTAATAAATGTATTTAAAGAAGAGAAAGGAAAAAAATATAGAAAAATTGAGAATCCTTCTGTTGATTTATAGTAAGGTAAACATTTTTTTTCTTATTTTTATTATATATAAATCAAATTTTATATGAAAAAAAATTTCAGAATGTAAATTTATAACAATATGAATGAATATTTTCCATATATTAATTTAAATATAAAAATATTATAAAATAATATTTAATTTGAAATTAAAAATAAATAAAATAAAAATATAATTTTATGTATTAATTCTCTTTCTATAAAATAAAATATAAGCAGAATTACTAATTAATTGTTTTTCATCTTTAATTCTTTTAACTTTAGAATCATCAAATTCATACCAAATTCCATTATTTCTACAAAAAGAAGTATAATGTCCTCCTGATAAATCACCATAATGATTTGTAATTGCAAATAAATCATATACTTCTTTTTTTTTCGAACCTAAAATATAATTTGATAAATCTAAATTTTTAATAGGAAAATTTATAAATGATTTATTTTTTCCTGTAACATCATAAATATTAGAAAGTATTTTTGATTTTTTTATATTTTGATTTGATTGTTTAAATCTTTTAAATTGAATTATTAAATATTGTGGTGATTTATATATATCCATTTTTTTAAATGCTTCTTGATGTTTTTTACATTTATTACAATACCAAGAATTTTCTTCTTCTAATTTTTCTTCTGTATTAAATAAATTTAAACAATCATAAATATCAATTTGATCTTTTTCTTTATTTAATAATGTCATATTTTTCTTTTCTTTTTTTTTCATTGGAGATGAAAAAAGTATATTTTCTATATTATATTCTTCTGATAATATATCAATATATAATATTAAAGGTAAATTTTTTGGACATTTTGATAATATATATTTTATATTTTCATTTTTATTAAATCTTTTTGCAAATCTACAAGTATGTTGTTTAAAATTATATAAATTTAAACCACAAAAATTACAATATTCATTTTCATTTGAATATTTATTATATATTAAAAATCTGAATTTAAATGAATTTTCTTTCTCTTCATTTATATCTGTTACATATTTTAATAAAGATGATTTTTCATTATTACCAGAATTATATATTCTTTTAATAATTAATTTATTTATTAAATCATATAAATTTGATACTCTGAAATTATCTTCATAAGGAAAATTTATTGGAATTGGAAGAGGATATTCAAATAGGAATTTTATATCTTGATATGCAAAAAAATTAAGCCAATACTTAACTGAAAATTTTGTTAAATAAATATATATATTTTCATTTTTTTCTTTTTGATATCCAACTATACAATTCCCATCATAAATATAATCAAAAATATATTCATTTCTTTTAAAAACTTTAATAATTTGTTTATTTTTATCAAGTAAAATCAAATCAAAATCATTATAATTTAAAGGATTTAAATTCTTATTTTTGCTTCTAATAAAATTAACTTCATTTAAAATTTTATCCTTAAATTCATTACTAGTAGAATTTTCATTAATATTCATATTAAAAGTTTCAATTTTAATTTCTAAATTTTTCATATAATAAAAGTATTTAACATTAATATTATATCTCCCAGAAGGAATAGGTAAAGAAATAAACATAAATGGATCAAAAGAAATAGAAATATTTAAACATTCAGGACAAGTAATTCTATTTTTATATTGTCCATGAAAAAAATCAATTATAATACTATCTTCTCTTTTTCTATAACATTTCCACCATCTTAAAGACGCAATTTCATCAGTTTCAAAATCTTCTTTATTTTTCATTTCAATATAAGGTTTTATACTTATTCTATTTAAATCTTCATGTAATTTATCTAATAAATAAATTAAAAATTCATTTGAATCTTGTTGTAAATAATTTGAAAATTGTTGATTATAAATAACAAAAGTATTTCTAAAATTTAAAGGAGAAACTGATTTTGAATTTCCTTTCCATAAATCATATAATAATTTATAATAGGCATTTGAGATTTCTCCTTTACTTCCTAAATTATTTAAAGTATTTATTTCTGATATATATTTTTTAGATAAAAATAATTTAGTTAAATCTTCACAATTACTTAAACATTGAAGTGCACTATTCATATAACAAGTATTACCAATATTATTTAATCCAGTTAAACCATGAGAGTTTTCATTTGAACTTAATAAAGAATTAATTGTTATTTTTCTTAATTCTGAAAGTGATGTTCTTTTCAAAAAAAAATTTGATATGTTATTATGATAATTTATATGTTCTTTATCTTCATTCATACATTTTTCTGAACAATATTGAAATGAACAATTTGATATTTTGTCACATTTAAATTCTAAATTTGATGCTTTTTCTAAACAAAATGAACATATATTTGTATATGATGGATATATAAAATTGTTTTCTTTTTCTATTTCTATTATTATTAATGAATCTTCTGGAATTGAATTTTGAATTATTTCATTTTTATTTATTTCTGTACAATTTAAAAAAAATTTTTTATAGTTTAAAAAATATGAATATAATATTTCAAAACAATAAAGTTTTGAATTATCATTTGATTTATATATTTTAATATCTTCTTTATTAAAATTGATTTCTGGACATTTTTTTTTTATACATCTTAAAATTTTATTTACTAAATTATCAAAAGAATCAAATTTACTTATTTGAAAATATTTTACTTTAATATCACTTAAATACTTTTCTTTCATATTTTTATTTAATATAATTACTTGAAATTCTCTTAAAAAAGATTCTAATTCTCCTTTTCTTTTATATCTTTTTATTGTTGGTGCATCACCAAAATTTTTTATAATATTATCCCATTGATTTACATCAATATTTATATATAAATTAGGATTTTTTTTAATAAATATATTTGTATATTCTTCTTCTTCATCTTCCCAAAAATCTACAAAATTTTTCACAAAAAAATTATTTACTGGTCCAATATAACTTATATCACTTCTTTCTTTTTTAATATTTATAAAATTTGAAAAAATACCTTTTATATCAAAACCAACTAATAAAAAATTTTTATAATCATTTATATTATCTTTAATTGATATTAACATATTTAAAAAATTATAATATTTTATTCCCCAATCATAAGATATTAAATAATATTCTTCATTATCATTTAAATCATTTGGATTAATTTCTATTAATTTGTTTTCATTAGATAAACTTTCAACAATAGAATAAAGATTATTTTTTAATTCAATTTCAAAATCAGATGAATCACTATTTAATATTGAATATATATTAGTTTTAATCTTATTTAACTCTTCTTTTAATTTATCACATAATTCATTAAATGATGACTTAAATTCTTTATAATAACTATGTTTAAATTCTTTTTTTTTCATTTCAAAAATTTCTTTCATAATTTGATAAAAATATAATTTAATTAGCATATTAGATAAATTTTGTGTGTCTTTATCTAAAACTTTAATCACATTTTGAAATAAATAATAAAAAGAAATACAATATTGAACATCTAAATCAAAATCTTGAATATTATTAATATAAATTTGAGCTATTTTTAAACCTAATTTTAATATTAAAAAATAATTATTTTTATTAAAAGCATATTCCGAAATATAAACTGAAGAAGAAATAATTTCTTGAATATTACAATTATCATCAAATATTTGAATTAAATTTAAAAAATATTCTTCACTTTTACTTTTATCAACAAATTCTTTAACATTTTCTAATAATTTTTCATAATTAATTTTTTCAGACATTTAATTTATTTTAAATAAAAAAAAAAAATTGTCTATTTAAAATATTAACTCTGGATTATGTGGATTAACTAATCTAACTAAATCATTAAAATTTAAATCTCCTTTTGATTTAGTAATAATTTTAATATAATCCATTAAAAATTCCATTTCATCATTAATAATAGTAACACCATTTTCAATTAAAAAATGTTTAATATCAGTTCTATTAATTAAATTTTCATATTTATTTTTTAAAAGTTCCCAACATTCAAAAATAGAAAAACCTTGAAATGAATTCATTTTAATTTTAAATTGATAAATTTCTTCTTCAGCATCAATTAAAGATTTAATAACTTCAAAAATAATTGTATTACTTTGCTCACTAAATTTAATAAAATTTTCTTCTGGATGATGATTAATAATCATTCTAGCAAACTCTATTTTTTTTGGTAAAATCATTTCACAAAATTCTCTATAATTTAATTTTTCATCTTTATCTTTATCATATCTTAAAAATAATAATTTAATATTTCTCATATTTGATTCATAATTAAAATAATTTTTTAATACTGTATAAATATCATATATTGAAATTGCATCTTCATTTGAATAATCAAATAAAGAAAATAAATCTGATAAATTAATTTGATAATTTTGACTCATTAAATATTTTTTTTTTTCTGTGTTTACTTCTGTATTAACTATTATTTTAAATAAATCTAAAAGTAAATTTTTCTTTTCTTCATTTAATTTTTCAATAGGAGGAAATTTTATTCTTAATAATTGTTTTTCTGGTAAATTAACTTTATTATTTTGTTGAATATTTTTTAAACTTAAATTAACAGAAGTATTTAAAAAATTTTGTTTTAAATGATTTGATAAATCAAAACTATTATTAATATTTCCATTTGAATTTGTATCAAAATCTTCTAATGAATAATTAAAATATAAATGTCCTTCTGGAATTGGAAATTCTTTCATTGTTTGTTCTTTTGACAAATTTAATATTTTATTTCTATTATTTTGATTAATATTATTTTCATTTTGATTAATATTTATATTCGAATTTATCATATTATTAAATATATCAAAAATATTTGAAAATTCTTCATAATTTAATTGAAAATCTGAATCTTTGTCAAATCGAAAAATAAAATTTGAAATATCTTCATTATAAATTTTTATATTATCATTATCAATTATATCATCATCTTCATTTAATTTTAATATAAATTTTTTTAACATATCTTCATTTATTGATTTCTCATTTTTATCATTTGTAATTAACATAAATGATTCATAAATAGTAAATCCTTTACTATTTTGAATATCTAAAATAATATTTTTTAAATTAGAAATCATATTAATTTCTTCAAGTAGTATATGAGAAAATTTCTGTAAAATTTCTTCATTAATTTCCATATTAGAAACATTACAAATTTTTTGTATATCAACATCAATAAATTTAGGAGTTAAAAAAGTAAAAAATTCTTTACTATTTAAAACCATATCATTATCTTTATCAAACATTATTATCATTGTTTTTATTTCATTTATTTTATCTTTTAAAGTTGGAAATAATTTTATTATATCATTTGTACTTATATAATTATTTTTGGAAAGATGTTCATCAAAATATTCAAAAAGAATTTGAGGAGAAATTAAAGATAAAAAATTTAAACGAAGTTGAGTTAATTTTCTTTCTGAATTTATTTCTTCCATAAAAAAATTTCTTAATTTATCTTCCCATTCATAAAACATTTATAGAATTTATATAAAAATAAGAATATTATAATTAAATAATATAATCTAATTATTTTTAATCATTCTACATTTAATCTATTAAATAGTTTATAGAAAAAAGATTTTTAAACAAATATTTTTTTAAATTAATGGAACAAAATAAAAAAATAGATATTAAATATAAATATGTCTTTGATAATAAAAATTTTCCAATTACAACATTTATAATACCAAATGTAATAGTTAATTCTTATAATGTTTTAAAATATTTATTAGAAAATGATGGAGTTGATTTAAATAGTATAAAAATACAATATTATAATCCATTTACAAAAATATATGAAAATATATCTCCTAATATAAGTTTTGAAAATTTCTCAGAAATAAAATTAAATTTAATTGTTTTAGAAAATGATGTAAAACCAGATGAACTTACTTTATTTGAACATAGATTAAATGAAATAGAAAATAAATTAAATAAAAGTGATTTTTCTTTTTCTTCTTCTTCTTCAAAAATTAATCTTAGTAAAAGTAAAAGTAATCTTAATCTTACTGTATTAGAAAGTAATTATTCCAGTGATGAAGAAGAAGAAGAAAATACTTTTATTGATTTTTCTTATATTTATGCTAATCCATTAAATAAAAAAGATGAACCAAATAAAAAATTAAGAGATAATTATTATTATAATGATATTTATAATATTTATAATATTTTTAAATTAAGTGATAAAATTTATAATATTGAATTTAATCCTATAATTGATGAAGATGATTTTAAAAATTATTTTAAAAAACCTATTAAAGTTTTACATATTTGTTGTAATGTTTTGACAGAAAAAAAAAATGGAATTGATAAATTATTTTTATGTATAGAAAATAAAGGAGAAAATAAATTATTATCTGATGATGATATTAAAATTATAATTCAAAAAGAAAATAAAAAAATAATAGAATGTTTAATATTAAATACTTCAAATATAAATATAAGTAAAAGTTTTTATGATGCAGGAATTTTAAATGTAATTGGAATTGAAAATGAAAATATGTATCCAAATATAAATAAAAAAAATGAAAATTTTATAAAAAATTTTTATCAATTATTAATTAATGGAAAAACAATATCAGAATCTTTTAAACTAACTAAAAATAAATATTCAGATTTAAATTGTATATTATATGGAAATGGTGATAAAATTTTATTTAATAATATAAAAGAAGGAAAAATTCAACTAAATTCAAATTGTATTTTAAATTGTAAATTAGATATGGAAAATAATATAAGAATGATTGGTAGAAATAAAAATTTATACGATGCAATATCATTTTTTACTAAATATAATGATATTAAAATAGTTTTAATTTATGGAGATGAAGGAATAGGAAAAGAAATTTTTATGAAAAAAGTAGGATGTTATTTATTTGAAAGGAAATATTATAAATTTATTAAATTTCTAGAAATTATTTCTTTAAGTCAAGAAGAAATAATATCAAAAATTTCTTCATTAAAAAAAATAATAAAAAATATCAATTCTGTATTATTATTAATTAAAGTTGATTATGAATTTAATAATACACATGCTTTTGAAAAATTAAAAAATATTTTTGATAAATTAAAACAAAAATTTCCAAATTATTATTTTTTATTTTCTATTACAATACCAAAAAAAAATAGTAGTAATATGAATAGTTTTATTAATGGATTTAATTCATTTAGTTATGAAAAAATTCAATTAAATCAATTAATTAAAAATTATAGAAAAGATTTATTTTCAATGTTAAATGAGAATTTTTGTAATGATAAAATAAGTTCTAAAAATGAGGATATTATTATTAAAACTGGATATCCAAACGAAATATATTTAAGAGCTTGCTATTTTTATATTTTTAATAATAAATTTAATTATAAAGAAAAAAATATAACTGATAATTTTATGATTAAACAAATATTATCAATAAATAATGAAATAAATCAAAAAATATTTTCATATTTCATTATTGCTTATAAGGGAATTTCGAACTTGGAAATAAATATTTTATTTGAAGGAAATGAAATTCAAATTTTAGATAATCAATATAATTTAATAATTCAAAAATATTTTTGCTATATATTAGATGATTATTTTTATAAAATTGATAATAGTTTAATCAAAGAAATACAACCAAATTTAGATAAACAAAAATTTAATGATTGTTTAAAAGATATTTTAAGAGCATATGCAGGAATACTAAGAAATATAATAAAGAACTCAAATTTAAATTTTGATTTAAGTGAAGAATTTAATGCAGGAATAGATTATGGATTTTGGCTTAGTTTTAATAATAAAACTTTTAATGATTTTTATAAACATAAAGATTTTATCGATAAAAAATATATATATATGTCATATTATGAATATAATATAAAGAAAATTTTAGAAAAATATAAAGAAAATTTAAAAGAAATTTTAACTTTTCAATTATCAGATTCTGATATAAAAAATAATTCTTCTTTTATTTGTGATAATAATGATATAATTGAATATATTGAACAAATATCAATTTGTCTTCCAACAATAATATTTAAATTAGAAGGGAAAAATAATTGTATTGAAATAATAAATTTATTTTCTTCTATTTTAACAGAATTTTCTTTGAATTTAGCTAATCTTAGACTTTTAATTTTTAAATGTTCAATAACAAAAGATTTAAATCTTTTTAATGAAATTATTTTTTATTTTGAGAATAGTTGCCCTTCTATAGAATATGAATTAATTCTTTTAAAAATAGAAATTGAAAAATATATTCTTGATAAATCATTATATATTAAAATATCAAAAGATTTTGAAAAAAAAAAAAATTTTATTAATCTATTTAGATTAAATTATTTAATGGGAAAAAATTTTCAAAACAAAAAATGTCTAAAATATTATGAAAAAGCAATAGAATATGCAAAAAAAGCAAATCGTTATTCTTTAATAATAAAAGTAAATTTAAGTACAGCAGAATATTATTTATCGATTGGAAAATGTGATGAAGCTCAAAATTGTTTAAACAAAGCAGAAAAAATAAGTAAAACTAAAAATATTAATTTCCTTTTAGAGGAAATTAATAAATTAAGTATTAAAATATCAAATGCTATAACTAAAGAAAAGAAAAAATGTGCTTTAAATTTCTTAGAAGCAAATCAACTTTTTGATATTTATTATAATAATATTTGTTCTTTATCAAATAGTGCATTTTATTTTAAACAAAATATTAAAAAGAAAATATCAAATAATATTAGATTTGAAATATTTAATTATGAAAAATATAAAGAATTTAAAAAAATATTGTCAAGTTCTAAAATGTTATATATAGGAAGTGATTATTATGATAAAGAAGGAAATTTATATTTTGAAGGTGAAAAAGGGGAAAGTATTTTATTTCCTTTTTATGAACTTTGTGATATCATTAATTCAATTGAAAATCCCCAAGATATTTCTTTAGTAATTTTAGGTTTTTTAAATAGTGAAAATTTAGGAAATGAATTTATTAAAAAGGGTTTTCCAAATGTAGTAATAATACCAAAAAATCCAAATTTAGATTATTTAATTAATTCAAATCCAATTTTTATTATTCAATTTAAAGAATTTTTTTATTTTTTTGTTATTCAATTTTTAAGTTATATTTCTTCAAATAATGTAAATAATGCATTTTCTTATTCTTATATTGATTTTAATGATAAATTATCAAATGCATTAAATAAAGATTTTAGTATGATTAAATTTATATTACTTAAATCAAAAGCTCCTAATGATTATATTCTTGATTTAAAAGAAGATAATCTTTTTACTAATAATTATTATAATATTAATTATTATAATTTTGTAGAAAATAAAAATTCTTTTCAAACAATTGATAAAAAAATTCAAATTGATGATATTGAAGAAATAGAAAATCAAAAAGAAATTGATTTTAATGATGATTTCCCTTATAATATTAAAATGTTTGGTAGAAAAAAAGAATTAAGTGAATTAGTTCAATTAATTGAAAAGTATAATTATGTAATATTATATGGAAATGAAAAAATAGGAAAAACAAATTTAGGAATTGAAATTTGTAAATATTTTTCTTTAAGGAAAAAATTTGATAAAATATATTATTTAAATCCAAAAAAAAAGAAAAAAAAAATAGCAAGAAAATATAAAGGTAGTAATTTAATAATTTTTGATAATGCTTTTCAAATAGTAAAACAAAAAAATTTTAATGATAATTTAAAAAAAAATATTCATTATTTATTTATTATAGATAAAAAAAAAGATGAAAAAAAGTTATTTAAATTAAGAGATGAATTATCAGATGAAAATGAAATAAAACAATTTTATCTGTATTTATGTTATGTTTTAAGAATTAATAATGTTAACATAGAAAATGAAATTATAAAACAAAAATCAGTTGCAAATATAATAAAATCAATAATAGAAAAAAAGAGTAAAAATTATGGATCAAATAATTCATTAGAAAATTATTTCATTAACAATAAAATATAAATTAAAGAACAAAATATTTAATAATGTAAGATTGTATATATAAATAAAAAGTATATTTTAAATATTACTTAATCAAATCTTAATATATAAATTAAATTATAAAGTAAATATAATTTATTTTTAAAATTTTTAATATAAAATGAATGATCCAAAAGCTTCAGTTATTCCAAGAAAAGATAATTTAAATGATTTAAATGCTCAATTAAAAGCAAGTGAAGAAATAAGGGGATTAAATAGTCAAATATCACATCTTCAATATATAATAGGAAAATATAATAAAATATTAGGAGAATATCAAAAAAAATATGGTAATGAACTTTTTTTAGAAATTGAAAAAACTTTAAATAATCAAAATAATATTGATCAAATATTACAAAATAATGAATCTGCTTCTTTAAAAAAATATTTATTAGAAAATGTTAAAATTTTTTATGAATATGAAAAAATAATTTTAGATAAAAATAAACAATTAGAATTTTTAACTAATGAAATGAGTAATTTACAAGTTAAAGAACAAAATCTTTTATCAGAAAATGAACAATTAAGAAATGAATTGGAAAAAGCAGAAAAAGATAAAAATGATTTTTATAATGCAATATTAGATAGGAAAAAATTAATTTCTTTTGAAGATAATGATAATAAAAATGAATTAAATGATGAAAATGTAAATATTGGATTAAGTAATAAAAATGAAATTTTAAAAAATGATAATAAGAAATTAATAGAAACTTTAGAAGCAAATAAAGCACAAAATGAATATAATCTAAATATTTTTAATGAAATGAAAGAAAAATATGAAACTGTTATGAAAGATAAAAATAATTATGAAGATTTAATAAATAATTTATCTAATGAAAATCAAAATTTACATAATGAATTAACAAGATTACAAAATATTATAAATGAAAATGAAAATAATTTAATGAATATTGATAGAGAAAAAAATGAACATGAAAATAAAGTAAATCAATTACAAATTGAGAATAATATTATGAAAAAAGATACAGTTAATTATTTAGATTTATATAATGAAATGGAAAAAAGAAAAAATAATAATGAAATTGATTCATTTCAAAATGAAATAAATTTATTAAGAATAGATTT
>JAEEGK010012380.1_pt1 | contig 19398 bp, 4 predicted proteins | sample 8958771 | NCBI WGS metagenome assembly JAEEGK01 (sample SAMN16246547, study PRJNA631951) | gut metagenome | biome: gut microbiome; feature: rumen; material: SC-attached | host: Bos | place: Iran: Karaj | collected 2018-10
TGTTAAGTAAAAATATTATCTTAATTTTAATAAAGAATTTTTTAAATTGAAAAAAAAGTAATAAAAATTAAAAAGAAAATTTATTTAAAAAAATTCAAAAAAATATGAAAATAAAAATAATAAATGGAAATCTTATTGATAAGGTCGATATAATAGAAACAGAAAAAGATTCTTTCTAATTTAAAAATGTAATGCAAAAATTATGAATTTAATATTCTAAAAATATAAATAAATAAACATAAAAAATAAAAATTTTTGAAATATTTTATTTTTAAATTTTTTTAAAGATTATATTACTATTATTTTTAATCAAATTATTTTGGCATTCTTGTCCAGAATAATAATACAATTGATTATATTGAATATTTTCATTCTGAAACAATCTGTTTTCCCTATATTCAGAAACATTAATATTACTTTTTTGAAAAGATATTTTATTAGAATTGTCATCAATTTCAATTCCTTCAGGCCATGCTTTAAATTTTTTATTAATTATAACTTTTTTTGAAATAATTTTATTAATTTCATACTGATTTTGATTTTGATTTATATTTTGAATTTGATTTACATTTTGATTTTGATTTATATTTTGATTTTGATTTACATTTTGATTTTGATTTATATTTTGATTTGGATTTACATTTTGATTTTGATTTACATTTTGATTTTGATTTACATTTTGATTTTCATTTCCTTCATTTTTATTAGGTCTCATTATAAACATTTTAAAATTGTCATCAGTGACTTCAACTTCAACAACTTTTTTAGAACCTTTAATAAATTTTTGTTTTTGTTCTCCTGAATTAATTTTTTCTAAATCTAAATTGAAAAAATGTTCTTTATATAAAAAATATTCATTAGTAATCCAATTTAAAGAAGTAGTTTCAAAAGGAACATATAATGAATTTTTTTCATCATAAATTCTAATTGTTTTTCCATTTTGTTTAGAAAATCCTTTAAATAAAACAACATTACATAATAAATCAGATTTCATTAATGAAATTCCTTTTTTATAATAATCATTAGAAATCTTTTCACTTAAATCAAGGATAGATTTAAAATTAGGATCAATAAATAATAAATCTTTATATAAATAATAATATTTTTTATTACACACAAATCCGATTACTTTAGCAAATGATTTAAATGGATAATTTACAAATAAATTTTTCCAATGTAAATATTTATCAATTAATTCATTATTAAAATTTGTAATTTTTATTTGAGGATGAATTAATATTCTTTTACTTTTTTTAAATGTTTTCCCATAATAAATTTTTTGATAATCAATAGAAAAATCAAATTGAACACTTTTTAATGTAGGAAAAGAACAATCAATTTTTTTAAATTCATAATTTGATTTTAATAAAGTATTAATATTATTATAAATTTTATAAACTTCCTTATTTCCATTAGTAGAATAATAATAACTTTCACCCCATATATCATATTTTTCTTCTTCTGGAGTTAAATTTCTATATTTTTTTTCTAAATCAATAATTTGATTTTCATCTAAAAAAGGTAAAATAATAATACTTTCCCAAGAAGTTCTTTTTCCATTAAAATCAATTTGATAAGTCTCTGGATATAAATCAGGAATTTCATTTAATATTTTTTCATAACATTTTGGTAATAAATTAAAAGAAGATTTTGGTAAAATAAATAATAAAGATTGAAAAGGATTAAATGGAGTTGTATTATCATTTAAAAATATATTATCTAAATCATTATTATATGTTATTGAATCAAAATCAGAAATCATTGGAGCATAATGATAAGGATAATACCATTTCCAACTCTTTATTCCTCTATAATAATAATATAAAACCCATTGTAATCCTTCTAAATATTTATTAAACATTTTTTCTTTTTCTTTTTTTCCTTCTTCTTTTGTAATATCAAAATGTAATTTTTCTTTATAATAAAATTCTTTTGCTTGATTTATATCATTAACATAATATTTTACTAAAGTTTCAAAAAATTGTTGATTTAAATCTTCTGATTTTTCTTCATTATTTAATTGATTTAATTCATTTTTTTCTTCTTCTTTTTTTACTTCTGTTTCTAATTCTTTTTCATCTATTGTACTTACATCTGAATCATTTATATCATTTATATTGAAATCACTATAATAATTTTCATCCTTAATATATTTTATATATTTTTCTCCTTCTTCATATATTTCTTCAAGTGTTGAATTTTCATTTATTATTTTTGGTTTTTCTTCAATATTTATATTTGTATTTTTTTCTTCTTCATCACTATCAAAAAGTGATACTAAAGTATTTGTTATTATTTTCATTTTTTTTGTATTTTCCTCATTTTTGTTTTTTATATATTCATCTAATTGTTCTTCAAATGATTTTCCTATTTTTAAATCTACAATTTCCATTTTTTTATTAAATACATTTTTTAATGATTCAATTTTCTTTTTTTTTCTTTCAATTTTAAATTTTTTTATTTCTTCAATTGATTTTTGTGATAATTCATTAAATAATTTTTCTTTTTTAACATTTAATTTTTCTTTTTTCAATTTATATATTTTTTCTTTTATCATTTGATTTTTTTTAATTTTATTTTCTTTACAAGTTTCTTTAATTTTATCTAATAAAATATCAAGAGAATGTAATTCTTGTTTAGATAATAAGACAAAAATTTTTTTTGCTCTTTCAAAATTAATTTTTCCATGAAAAGTAATATAATCATCTAATTCAGGTAAACAATCTTTATAAAAGGCAAAAATATAATCTAAAGCCCCAGTTTCAATATCCAAACTATTTAAATTAGGTAAAAAATCATTTCCAATGAAAAAACAAAAAAACACAAAATCATCAATAATTCTTTCAATATTAAAAGAGAATTTAATCTTTGGTTTCAGTTCCAGAAATTCCAATTCTAAATATTCTCTAAGAACACTAACTAAAATAATTTCATATAAATCATCATTATTATTATTATTATTACCATTATTATTATTATTAATAATAGTAATATCATCACCATATTTTTTTAAAAATTTTTCTCTTTTTTTTTTAATAAAAGTATCTTCTCTTAAAATAATAAAATTAGGTTCATGAGTAATTAAACTTAACATAATTAAATCAGCATCTAATCCATAAATACAATGTTTAGTATTTTTAATATAATCTTTAGAACTTTTATAATTTCTAATATATTCTAATATTTTATGTTCACCTTCACCAGGAACGTCACTTCCAGTAAATAAAACATTAATATTTTTCCATAAAATATCATTTTTTTTCTTATCTTCAATATATTTATTCATATAAATAGATAAATCAAACATAAATTTTGTCCCAGCTGAAATTGAATCACTATTAAATAAATTATTTTCATCTAAACCTTTTTCTTTTAAAATTTCTTTTTCTTCATTTGTTAAAGTAACTTTTTTTCTAAAACGTCTTGAACGTTGTTGATTCATTTTTGCTCTTGGTGCAACACCATCAGCAGAAATCATTAGTAATTTTTTTGGTTTTATTAAACGAAAAATTTTATCTATTGTAATACAAACATCAGAATATATTTTTTCATTTGGAAAATTCATATATGATGTTACTAAATCATTTCCATGTGAAACATTGTGAATTATTCCATTTATATCTAAATATAAATTGTCTATTTCTGGAATGTCACCTTCTTCTCTTATTTTTTTTAAAATTAATGGATATCTTGTCATTATGAATCTTGCAAATTTTGGTATTCCCATTTTTATTTTTTTTTTTGGTTTCTTTTTTACTTTTTTGGCTTTTTGAAATTTTTTATAAATTTTTTATTGGATTAAAAATATTTATATTATTTATTTTATTTTTTTTTTATTTTGTTATAATTAATTCTTATTGTTGAATTAAATTTATATTAATTTTTTTTTAAATCATTTGTTTTTGTTTTATTGATTCTTTTAATTGAGAATATAATTTTGAAATTTCTGGATTTGATATTAATAATTGTAATATTTCTTGATATGAATTTGATGCAATATTTATTGTATCAAATAAAATTTCTAAAAAATTCATTTTTGAAAAATTATTTAAATCTGTTAAACAATTAATTTCATCATAAAAATAATCTTCATCTTCATCTGTTTCATCTTCTATATCATCTAATCCTTCATCTAAATTATTATTATCTTCTTTTCCTAAAATCTCATCTAGTATATTATTATTATTTTTATTTATATCTAAATTAGGACCATTTTTATCATCAATAAAAATATTATATTTTTCTTTATTTAAATAATTATCTATTATTTCTGCTTCATCAGAAATTTCATTTTCTTCATCTTCATCATTTGAATCTTTTTCTATACCAATATTATTAGGATTTTTATTTTTTTTTTCTTTTAATTTTTTATTTATTATAAAATTGCCAAAAGTTAAAGAATATTTAATTAATATTTCTAAATCATTTTTTATTAATTCATTACTATTTTTATTTGTTAATAAACAACATAAAGCAAGTAAAGCTCTTTTTGTTTCAATATTTAAATTTATTTGATTTAATGACTTTAAATATATTTTATAAATATCTCCATTTTCAATAAAAAATTTAATCACAATATCAGAATTATAAACAATACAACAAGATAATAATTCACTTAAACTTTCAATATCATGTTTATTTGCATTTATAATATTATTTTTAATATATTTCAATAATAATAAATGAATATTATCAATTTTTCCTTTACAACATTCAAACATAATTTCAAATATTTGATATAAATATCTTAATTTTTCACTATTATTTAAAAACTTTTCATTTACTTTATCAAAAAAAACTAAAATTAATTTTAAATATTCTTTATCATTTCTTAGAAAAGTTTCAGTATCTTTTGAAATGAAGTAACAAATACAAGTTACTGTTTCTTCAAAAAATTCATATTCAAAATCTTCTCCTTGAAGTGTACTTATTAAAATATCTTTAAATAAAGACCAAATTAATTCAGGTGTTTTATTACTTTTTTCTAAAATTATAGTAATAATTGATAATGCCTCTTCTAAATGATCATTCCCTTCTTTTGATAAACAATATTTTAAAATTTCTAAAATCCATTTTTCAATTTTTGAAAATATTTCTTGGTCATTTATAAAGTATTGTATTATTCCTAAATACATTTTTAAAATTGTATCTAAAACTGAACTAACTTCACTTGTTATTACATTTTCAATTTCCATTTCTCTTTCTTTTTTTGCTTTTTCAATAAAATAATTATAAAAATATTCACATATTGGAATTATTATATCTTTTATATCACTTTCAAAATATAAAACAATTGAATTTATACTTGTAATTAAATCTTTTAGTTCTATATTTTTTACTAAATCTAAATATAATAAAATTAAATCTTTTATATTCTTTTGAATAATAATTTTACATTTTTCTCTTTTCATATATTTTGGAATTGTTATCGCTGCAATTGTTTTAACTGGAATTTGATTATCATTTTTTAATAAATAACAAATTTTTTGTATTATGAAAAGAGAATCATTACTTTCAAATTTATATTTACTAAAATTTTTAATAAATGAACATGCTCTTTCTCTTAATAATCCTATTTTACAATCTAATTCTGAAATAATGTAATTTTTTAAAATATATGATAAAAATTCTTTTTCATATTTTAAAATGTGAGTATTTAATTTTTCAACAATAAACAAAATTGCTTCTTTAATTAAATGAGCATTTAATTTTCCATTTATTATACATAAATATTCATCATTAATTAAATTTAATTCATGTTCTTTTATTATGTTTTCTTCATTAATTTTTAAAGCTTCATAAAAAAATTCACAATATTCTTTTAATAGTTGAGAATTATTATATATTGATATATTTTCTATTAATTCAATAACTAAATTTCTTTTTTTTTTGAAAATACTTGATATAATTATATCATTACATATATATTCTTTAGGTGAATAATATCTATATTCTAAATCTCTTTTAGATAATATTGCATCAGTAATTAATTTTTCTTTCATATTTTTTGCTGAAAATAATTGAATTACTTTTTGACTAAATTCTTTTTTTTTGATAAAATGTATAAAAAGTTTATATATTATAACTAAAGAATCTTCAGTTATAATATTATTTTTACTGTAAATATTATATAAAGATTCAAATATTATTTTAATATATTTTTCCCAATTTGTATAAAATATTCTAATATTTTCATTATATCTAAATTTAATAGAATATTTTTGATATAATCTCATTATTAAATCAAATGCTATTTTTTTTAATTTTTTAATTATTAAATTTTCACTTTGTTCTTTAGTAATTTCAATATTAATTATCTTTAAAATAATATTCATCCATTTATCAAAATTATCAGAATTATCATTTAAACAAGAAGGAATAGATGAATGAATTGTTTTCATAAATATTCTTAAAAGTTTATAAATAATCATATTTTGAAAATTATTATTTATATCTGAACAATTATCTAAAAAAAATAAAAATGCCTGATTAAATTGATCAAAGATTTTATGATATTCGATTAATCCTTGAGATTCATTTTCAACTTCATATAATTTTGACAATTGATAAAAAGAAATTATTCCTGCATAAATCATATTTTGATTTTTTGAATCAAAAAATTGTTTTAATTTATTAATAAATTCATTTCTAAATTCTTCATTTAAAAAATCATTTTTTAAAATATTTTTCAAACATTGATTAAAAATTCTTAATTTTTTTAAATCTTCTTTATTAATAGTATAAAGTATTGAATCAATAATACTAGCTTTAATAAAATCTTTTTCTTCAATATTTATATTATTTGTATTCCAATTTTGTAAAATTGAATTTTTTAGTTGAATTGCTGCATTTAAACAAATTTCTTCTGAATATTTATTTTCAATATTACAAGCTAATGTTAAACATGCTTTTATGTATCCTGGTTCTTTTTGTAATTGTCTTATCATTTTTTCATTTTCTTTTAATTGTTCTGGAGTTATTATTTTAACTGATAAATATTTGGATAAAGTATCAATATCAATCATTTAAAAATAAAAAATTAATTTTTAAAAAAAAATAATTTTTTAAATATAATTTAAAATAATAAAACTTATATAAAATTTAATAATTTATTTTTAATAATGGAAGAAGAAGAAAAAGAAATGTCCCGCCAAACACAATATGAAATTTTAAGAGAAATGATATTAAAAGAATTTAATTTTGATATAGATAAAGATGAAGAAATAAAATCCAAAGATTTTAGTTATCAAATGGAATATAATAATATAAATGCAGTAAGTATTTATTCTGAAATCCAAGCTATTTTATTTAATAAGGGAATGTCAAATATTATAACACCAAAAATTATTATTGATTCATTTGAAAAACAATTTAAAGATTTAGAAAGTAAACAAAAAAAACCAAATAAAAGAAATATTCAAAAAAATATTCCTCAAATTCAAAAAAATATAAAAATATCACTTAACAATATTGAACATCAATTTTCTTTAAGAGATATGAATATTTATAATAACCAAATTAATTCAAATACAATAACAATACAACAAATGAAAAATATAACTCCATATTCATTAATACCAAAAGATAATAAATCAAATTTTGATGAATATAAAAATTATTTTATAGAAGTAAAAAATGAAATATTAAATGAATTTGAAATAAATCCAAATGATCCTTTAATAGGAATTAATAGATTTGTTTTAGTTTTATCATTTGATTCAACAGATACAAAACCATTATTAAGTGAAATAGTTGGTTATGATCCATCAAATGATTATATAAAATATCAATTAAAATTTTCAAATAATGATATTGATTTTGATAATTATTATTTTATGAGTGGTCAAATATTATATTTAGAAGGTAATTTAATAAATGATAATACATGTATTGATATATCAAAATTTTCAAAAGGATATAAAATAGATCCATTTGAATTAAATATTGATTTTGTTTCTCAATATTATAAAAATGATGACGGAGCTTATATTATTTATTCAATGAATGGACCATATTATCCAAAAGATCAAATTAATTTAGATCCATTTATTTCTCTTTTATCAACTTTATCTGAAAATGAACCACATTGTATAATAATAAATGGACCATTTATTTATAGTGAAAATGAACAAATTCAATCTGGTGAATTAGGAGAATATAATACATATATTGATTTATTTAAATTAATTTTAAATAATATAAATCAAATTTTTAAGGATAAAAATACTAAAATTTTAATTGCACCATCACTTTCAGATGAATTAAATTATTTTCCTTTACCACAACCTTCATTTAATCAAATAATTAAAGATTTAAATTATGATAAAATTGAATTTATTCCTAATCCTAGTATTATACAAATAAATGAACTTTATTTTGCTAATATTAATTATGATATTATTGCAGAAATTAATCAAAATTCTATTCGTTCTAATAGAATTTCTCCAATTGAATCTTCTTTAGAAATGTTATTTTATCAAAGGAGTTTATTTCCAGTTTTACCTAATACAATTTATATTAATGATTCTGATAAAATTGATAAAGTTTTAACTTTTGATATTACTCAAGAAAAATATTTTAAAATGGATCCTATTCCAGATATTATTATTATTAATAGTGGTATGACAAATTTTGCCAAAAAAATATGTAATAATATTGTTATAAATAGTGGAAGTTTAATTAAAGGAAAAAATTTTGGTAATATATGTAAAATTTCTATTTATAATCCTTCAAGAACTCCTCAATTTTTAGAAAGAACTAAAGTTGAATTAATTAAACCAAATCAAATAAAATAAAAAAAAAAATATATTTATATAATAAATAATTAAATTTAAAATTTTGAAAAAAAAATTGTTTCATATAACAATTAACATTACATATAACTAAAAGATAATAATAATTACATTTTAAAATTAAAATTGTTTATTTAAATAAACTTGACCTTTTTGCTTGTTCCTTTTGATAAAATGAAGGTAAAATCATTGCACTTTCTCTTCTAAATGAATCAACAAATGATTTTCTTATACTCATATTTAAATTACTTTTATCTAATTCCATTGGTTCTAAAATATTACTATTTTCTTTATTTTCATCATTTTCTTCACCATAATCTAATTGAATTAAACCTAATAAATTTGATTTATTTGAATTTGCTTTTATTATATTATCATTACTATCATTTTTTGTAATTTTTTTTGCTTTTTCTTTCATTTGTAATAATTTAAAGTTATTTAATGATTCAATTAAAAATGCTTTCATATCATTACTACATTTTATATTATCTAAATTTTCATTTTCAATTGGAACTTCATTTTTTGCTAAACTTCTTAATAAATTGTCATTTAAATAATCTTCTTCTTTTGTATGATTTGGAATATTTCCATCAAATGTTATTTTTAAATATTCTAAATATTTTTCTTTTAATAAATTATATGTATTTTCTTCTTCTATTTTTGATTTTAATAATTGATTATCTAAATTTTTTCCTTTAATATTATTATTTTCTATTTTTTGTTTTAAAGTGTTATTTTTTTTATTTGATGATGAAAGATTTGTATTAAATGATGGTGTTATAATATCATTATATTCAGGATTAATATTATTTGTATTATAATTTATATTTTTATTTGGAGATAACATTTTGTTTTTTGTAAATAAAGGTTTAGATTTACTTTTTTTAAAATTATTATTTTTATTATTTTGATTATTTTTGTTTTGAACTTTATTATATTTAATTAAATTTTCTTTAGTTGTTATATTATGTAATTTTATATTTTTAATATTATTTTTATTTTTTATAGTATTATTATTTGAATTTGGTAATCTTTGTGAAAATGATAAACTATTATTTTGAGATATTAAATTTTCATTTTCATTAATATTATTTTTTGATTCTTTTTCTCTTTTTTTAACTTGTTCAATTATTTTAACATTATTTTTATTTCTATTTGTATTAATCATTTTAGTATTTTTTGGGTTTCCAAATATTTTTTTATTTTGTCTTAAATTTCCTGAAAAATTTGTTCTATTTTTTTTAACAATATTTTGAAAAGGAGATATTTTTTTTTCTTTTGATTTAATAGTATTCTTATTTAAATTATGTTCCTGTGATTTAATTCTAAATAAATTTTGATTATTTTTCTTATTTAATTGTTCATTATTATTTTTAATATTTTTATTTATAGGTTTTTTTTCTATTATATTATTATTACTATTTTTAGAATTTGTACTACTACTTAAACTTTGACTTGAACTAGAACTAGAACTAGAACTTAAACTCTCAGATGATAAATTTGAACTATTAATTTTACTAAATGAATTATCTTGATTTAAAATATTTCTATCAGTTATATCTGTCATTTTTTTTCCTTTTACTTTTACAATTTGAGATGTTTTAGATATTGATGTTCCTGATTCATTATTATTATTATTTTCTTCTTCATCATTAGCTCCAATTACATAATAAATAGATGAATCATTACTATTTGGAATTGAATTATTATTTATATTTAATAGAATTTGCTTTAATTCATTTATATTATTTAATTTAATAACTTTTTTATTTGCAATATTATTCAAATTATTAATATTTATTTCTTTCTTATATTTATCATCATCTATTTGTAATTCATTTAATTTTATTTTATTATCTTTTAATTCTTTAACCTTTAAATTTTTACCATTATTTTTTTCATCATTAGAAAAAGGTTCAATTGGTTTTAAAAGATCACAATTAAATTTACTATGAGAAATTTTATTATATGATTTAGAATTAGGAATAAATACACTATTATATCTATTTGTTCGACTATTACTTTTCAAAGTAGGTGAATTATTAATATTATCTTCTAATTCTTTTGGTTCAAATTCAAAATTTCTTGATGATGAAACTTCAAAAGGTGAATTTATATGATTCATAGAATAATTATTTGCATTTTCAATTGAAGTCATTAAATCTTTTTTTTCTATTGGTATAAGTTGATTATTTGACATTTCTGAAATTGATGGTTTAATATGATTTAATAAATAATTATTTTCATCATTATCTAATATTTGGTCAATTCTTTTTAAATGTAGTTTTTTATATTCTCTTAATTTTTCATCTTCAATTGCTATAACTCTTTCTGTTTGATTATCAATTTCATCTTCAAAGGAAAAATCTTTATTTTTATCATTTATATCACTAACACTTTCATTTAATATTTTTTTTCTTTCAGATTCAATTTCTTGTTCTTGATTATTTTGTACAGTAAATTTTAACGAATTTTTTTTTGAATTATTCTTTTTGTTATTAATTTTTTCTGTTGAAGATTTGAAATTATTTTTAGGATTATTTGTTGTGAAATTTTCATCTGTTTGTGTATTTTTATTTGATTTATAATAATTGAAATTTGGATTTGAATCATTATTTGACTCATTTTTTGAATTTATATCATTACTTAGATTTTCATTTTCCAATTTTCTTTTTTTATTTTTTGATTTTTCTTTTTCTTTTGAAATCTCAAATTGTTTTCCTTTTTCAATTTCTTTGTTTTTTTCTTTTTCTTGTTTTAATTCATCATTTTTCTTTTGAAGGACATTAAATATATTTGCTCTAAGAAAAGTACTTTTTTCTTCAGATTTTATTGAATTATTAGTATTATTATTTTTATTATTATTATCTACATTTTTAATATTATTATTATTTTCTTTTTCATTTTTTGGAGTTATATTTTTATTTTTTTTGTTACTATAATCAATAAATGCAGAAATAATTCTTGAATTTCTTTGAGCCATTTTTCCTTGATTTTCAATATTTTTATTTTCTTTTTCATTTTTATCATTATTATTTATTGATTTTCTTTTTGAATTTAAATCACTTACCATATCATTTATTAAGTTTAAATCAGCTGAATAATCATTATTATTATAATCATGAGGTATTGATTCAACATTATCAAAATATTTTTTATCTATGTTCTTTTCTTCTCTTGATAAAATACTAACTGAATTTAAATTACTATTTGATGAGATTTGTTTTTTATAAATTTTATTTTCATTGTTTATAATTGAATTACTATTGTTTAAATCTTTATTTATAATATTATTATTATTTTGTTCTTTATTTAATATATTTCTTGATGATAATGGACTATTACTTATACTTTTTTTTTCTTTTTTTATTTCTTTTCTTGATGATAATGGACTATTATTTGTACTATTTTTTTCTGTTTGTGTTTCAACATTCTTTTTAATTTTATCATTTTTATTATTATCATTTTTTATTGATTCATAATTTATTTTTTGAGGATTATCAACTTTTTTTTCTTTTAATAAATTGTTTATATTTTCATTTTCATTTTTATTATCTGGATATCTATTTTTCTCTTTTTGAGTATCTTCCTTCTCTTTTGATTTTGATTTGGATTCTGAATTAGATTTTATTTGATTAATTACTTTTGTATTTTTTTCTTCTTTTATTTCTTCACCCTTATTTTCTGTATAGTTATTATCTATTTTTACTTCATTTTTAATTATTATTTCTTCATTTATTTTCTTATTATTTATTTGAATTTTTTCATCGGAATTTTGGTTCTTTGGTTTTATAGTTTTATCTTTATTATCTTCTGAATTATTTAAATTAGTTTTATCTTTATTATTCTCAAATTCACTACTTTCATTTTCATTTTTTTTATTAAAATTATTTATTTCCTTTTCAATAATTTTTTTATTATCATTATCATTTATTAATTCTTCTTTTTTATTTTCTTCTATTTCATTATTTTTAATTGAATTTTTATTATCAATTTTATTGTTATTTTCTTCGAAATTGTTATTGCTTATATTATCATTTTCATTCTTTTTATTTAAATCGTTTTCTGTTTCTTTTTGAGTTAAATTCATATTTTTGTATAATTTTATTTGATTTATTTCTTTTTCATTATCTTTTTGAATTATTTCTTCATTATTTTCTATTATATCATCTTCAATTTTATCAACAATTATTATGTTATTTTCTTGAGTTGAATCAGTATTTTTATATTTTTCATTATTTATCTTACTATTATTATCAATATCTGAATTAATATCTAAATTTTTTTTATTTAATTCATTTACATTGTTTTTTATTTCATTTTCTTTTATATCATTTTTTACAAAATTATTATTATTATTTCCTTCAATATCTTTATTTTCAGTTTTTAATATTGAAATTGTATTAGGTTCTAAATTTTTATTATTATCAACTAAATCATTTATATTTTCATTTATTATTAATTTGTTATTATTTTCATTTTGAGTTTTATTATTATTTTTTATTTCATCATTTGATTTATATTCAAAATTCTTATCTTCATTCTTTTTGATTGTATTATCCAAATTATCTTTTAATTTATTGTCATTTTTATTTTCATTTTTATTTATATCCTTCTCATTTAAACTATTTATTGATTTTGATTTATTATTATCCATATTTTCTTCTAAATCTTTTTGTTCAATTCTATTTTCTTTTTCAACATCATTTTCATTCTTTTTTTTTGTTTTTAAATTAAAGTCTTCATTTAATTGATTTTCTTTCATTTCTAATTCTTTTTCTTTATTAAATTTATTTTTATTTTCATATTTAGGTTCTTCATTATTTTTTTCAATAATTTTTTTCTTTTCTAAATTTAAATCATTCTCAGAATCATTATATAGTTTTTTAATTCCATTTTTATTTTTATCTTCAAATTCATCCTTAAGATTATAATTTTCTATATTTTCATTGTTTTTTTCTTGAATATTTTTTTTTATTCTTACTTCATTCAAAGAATCATTTTTAATATTACTTTCATTTGTATCTTCATAATTTTGTTTCAAATTATTAATATTTTTATTATTTTTTTCTTTATCATTTATATCTATTTTTTCTTGTTTATTACCTTTTATTATATTATCTTTTTTTAATTCTTCTGTTATGTTATGTTCTTTTATTTCTTTATTATCTTCATTCTTTTCCAAATTATTTTCTTTTTGATTATTTTTTTTTTCCAATTCAATTTCATTATTGTTTATCTTTTCAGATTGATTTTTTATTTTATGATTCAAATTTTCTTGCTTTTTATATAAATCATTATTATTATTAACTTCAGTTTCATTTTTAATATTTAATAAATCTTTTTTATCTATATTTTCATCTTTTTTATGAGAGACATCTTTTCTTTTATCATCATCATTTTTAGTTATATTATCAATTTCTTTTTCATTTATTGTCTTTTCAATATTTTTATCATTCAAAATATTGTTATTATTATTTTTTTCAATATCATTTTCATTTTTTGTATTTTTTTTCTTATTAATTGTTTTATCTGGATTGAATTTATCTGAATCTTTATTTTCTTTTTTATTTTCATCTTTTGAAAATTCTTCATTTTTTGAATTGAGTTTATCCTTTTCTTCATGATTTTCTTTATATTTATCATTAATATTATTAATAATATCTTCTTTGGAAAATTTATCTTTTTCATAATTAGTATCATTTTTTTTCAAAGGAATTATATCATATGTCTCAAAATCATTTTGATTTTCTTTTTTATTTTTTATATTATTTTCGTTTAAGTTTTTGTTTTTTTTAATTGTTTCATTTTTATCTTTATTAATGTTATTTATCTTTTTATCAATATTATTGTTATTATCATTTTCTAAAGTTGGTATAATATTTAAATTATTATCTTTAGTTTTTGTATTATTATCTTGATAATTACCTTTTTGTTTCTCAATTTCCATTTTAATTTTATTTAATAGAGTATTTTCTTTTTTATTTCTTGATTCATCATTATTTTTATTATCATTAATAATATTTTCATCTTTTTTGGAATCTTCATTATTTCTTTGATTTAATACTATTTCTTTATTTTTTATAGAATTTTTTTTTCTTTCTTCTAAAATATCAATACTTTTTCTTTTTAAATTATTAATTCTTTCTCTTAAATTTTCTTCTTTTTCTTCATTATTATAAAATAAACGTTTATTTTGATTATCATTTGGAATATTATTATGCCCAGTTGAAAAAACTCTAAATTTACTATTTTCATTATTTGAATTATCTAAATTATATCTTTTATTATTATTTCTTTTCCCAGAATTAGATTCATTATCAGATGCATAATTTACATTCATTTTATTTGATCTTTGAGTATTATTTCTTTCATCAAAATTATTTTGATGATATCTATATTGATCATTATAATAATTTTCATTTATTGGAATATTTAAAATAATATTTGACATATTAAATGCATTACTATCAAAATAAATATCATTCATTGTTTCATTTATTAATAAATTAATACCTTCTGAATTTATATAATCCATTCTTATTAATTGAATTCTTTTTTTTCCTATTAAATATGCATTTCCTTCATTATTTTGAAGAATTTTAGTATTATTTTTTATATTTTCAATTTTCTTTTCAAAAATATTGCCTAACATAGATGAAATTTTAGATACTCTACTCATTGATGTTAAATTAGGATTTGAATTAATTGAATTTATTGATTCATTTACATTATTATTATAATTATTATTAGATACTTCATTATTATTGTTGTTACTTGAATTAATCAAAAAATTATTATTATTATTTTTAGGGTTTTTATATTTTCTTTTTTTAAAAATTGATTCTTGATAATCCATAAATTCATTAAATTGATTATCAAAACATTTCATTTGAAAAAAAAGAATTTTAATATAATAAGGTTGAAATATTAAAGATAATTGAATATTTTCATTTACTTCATATTCATTCTGAACATAATCAAATAGATTCAATAATTTATTTTTATATGTATAATTAATAAATTCATATACAATTGAGTTATTTTTAGAAATAGCATAAAAAGTTCTATCTATAAATTTAACTGAATTAATATAAAAATCTAATTTTTGTTCATTTAATATGTTTGAATAATTATTATCATTTTGATTAATTTTAACTTTGAATAATCCTTGTATTTCAGAATAAATAAATAAATTTCCTTTCCCAGAAACAAAAGTAAGTATTTCTTCACCACAAAAAATATCAACAATTTTATCATATTTAATTTCATTATTTGAATTAAAAAAATTACTATTATTTTTTAAATTATTAATATCATTTATAATCATATTAAAAAAAATAATATCACCAATTTTTTTATCATCATCACTTTTTTTAAATTTAACATTATAATTAATAACACCAAATTTAAAAGCAATACCATCATTAGTAATTCCTGCAGTATAAAATTTTCCACATTGAATTTTATTAACAAAAAAATTAGAATTTAAATTAATTTTTTTTGGTAAAAAACAAACATTATTTTTATTATCTTCATTATATCCACATTGTCCAAATGAGTCATCACCCCAAGTATATAAATTATTATTAATATCTAATGCAGCACAATGATTTTCACTTAAGGAAATATAATTAACTTTTAATGAACTTAAATACTTATTTAATGTTGGAATTTTCATTTGAAAAATATTTTCTCCTAAACCAAGTAATCCTTTATGATAAATATCATTTCCCCATGAAAAAGTTATTAATGATTCTGTTATTGCATGACATATATTAGTATTACATATAATCATTTTAATTTTTTTTATACCAATATTTTCAAATGTAATTGGATTATTTGATAAATATTCTATATTATCATCATATAAATTCTTTGTTTTTGGAATCCATGCTAAAAGATTATTTTCATATATTGCATATGTATTATTTATTGTAAATGAAAAGGATTTTAATTCAGAGAAATCTGATATAGAATTTTGAGTTATATAATTTTGAATATTTAAATTTTTTGATAATGAATAAAAGATGTACTAATATTAAATTTTGTAGATTATTAAATTTATTCTTACATTTTTCAACATTTTTTTTATTGAATTTAAATAATTTTTTAAATAATTTTATATTTAATATATAATATTATTAATTTTTTAATGTCTTATATAATTCAATTGCATTAACAACTTTTAATTCTAACTTTAATGAGTCTAATTTTGTTTTAAATGAATCAAGAATTTCTATATAATCTTTATCTGTTTTATTTAATTCCTTTAAAACATCTGTTAATTCTGTATCAATAAAATTACCTGAATTACCAATTAAACTTCTTAAAATAAATCTTCTTAATGATTTCAATAAACTATTTCTGTCCTTTTTTTTCATTTTTGTAAAATATTTACCTAATTTTTTTTTTTCTTCACGAGGAAAATCTTTTTTATATTCTTCATGAATATTATCAATTAATACATCAAAAAAATTTTCTTCTATACACTCATAAATTAAAACAATTTGATTTGTATTATATTTATTTTTTTGAAAAAATAATATAATTTGTTTTTCATTTTTTATTGGGTTTACTGAACTATCATTCTCTTTTTCACAGATATGATTTATTTCATCATATAAATTGTTATTAAATTTTGTTATATTATATTTTTTCCAAAAATAAAAAATATTATGAATAAAAGTTAAAAATGAATTAAGCCTCTTATTTAAATTATCATTATCTTTTTCAAATTTCTTTGACTTATTCCCATAATTCTCATTATTTATAAAATTCTTTATTTCTTTTTTTTCTTCTTGTTCTAATTTGTTTGAATCACCAAATTTTATATAAAACTCATTTATTAATTGATAAATTTCATCATTAAATCCAAAAATAAATATAAATTCTTTTGGATAAGGAAGTTTCAATAAATAATTATAAATCTTTTGTTTTACAATATCAATAATATTCTCCATTATAAACTCTAATTTTGAATAATGAGAAAAATCATAATTATTATCTTCATAATAATTTATTTTTCTTTCTGAATTATTTAAAAAATCATCTATATTAAACATTTTATTTTTTTTTTTTGTATAATGAGGAATAATATCATCAATTGTAACATCAAAAAAATCAATTTGTTCATTTAATGATTGATTTGAAGATGATATACTCATTTCATTATAGTCATCAATTATTGATTTAAATTTATCTATTAATTTATATTTATTTTCTGTTAATAAGAAATTTATTAATGATTGTTCTTCTGAAATATCTTCTTTAAATAAATCTTTAAAAGTTTTTTTAAACTTTTCTAATTTTTCACTTAAATTATCTTGTTTTATTATTACTTGTAAATTTTTATTTTTTGCAAAGACTTCAGAAATATTTCCAGAATATTTTTTATGTAATATTTTTATAAATGGACATATATTTTTAATTAATTTATATACCTTTTCAAGAATTATTTGATTATTTTTATCAAAATAAAAAAATAAAGATTTATTTTCAATATATGAAAATATATCATTAATTGCATAATATTCTTTAAATAAATAATTATAATCATAAAAACCAATTTCATTAATTTTTAATTTATTATTTAAATTTAATTTGGCATATCTATCAATATTATGTTGAAAAAAATTATCATAATAATTTTGATTTGGATTTATATTATTTAAAAATTTATCTATATAATTCTCTAATGTTTTTTCTTTTTCATTTTCAAAAATTATAGTATCTTTTTTTAATAAGAAAGAATAAATATAACAATATGCATTTTTAAAATTCTTTTCTCTCATTATTTTTGAATCTATTTTTATAAATTGATACTTTAAATTTTCATAAATTTGGGTATAATTTTGATTTTGAATAAAAGCATCTACAAATTGAAATAAATAATAAAAGAAACTATATATTAAAACTAGATAATTTTGATTTTCATCAATTGAATTTTTTTTTTCAATTTTAACTATCCCATAAAATTCATAAAAATAACAATAAACATTGAAACATAAAATATAAAAAGAAATATCTTCATCAGAAAGTTCATCAATATTTTTTTTTTTTAAAATAGAATCAAGTAATTTTCTAGATTCTTCAGAAATTTTAAATTTATTTTTTTCAAATAAATTCAGAATATCTTTTGTATTATTTTTAGAAAATAATAAACTTACTTTTTCAAATAAAAAAAATTGTATAAATGAAAAACTATCATTTTTATCATGAAATGGTTGACTATTATTATCTATCATTTTATTATATCTTTCATAATCAATAATATAAAAAATTTTTATTGGACAATATAACATTTCATTATTTACATTTTCTTCTATAATATGAATCCAATTAATATCTATATTAATATTTTTTAATTTTGAAAATGAATTATTGAATCTATATTTTATACACTTTAAAAAATATATTTTAATGTCTTCTGTAATAAAATCTTTTTTCATTAATTTGATAATTTCATCTATTTTTTCTTTTTCTTGATTTTCATTATAATTTACAACATAAATAGATATGAAAAAAAAGTAAATTTTAATAAATTCTATTTTAAATAATTTTCTTAAGTTTTTATTATTTTCATTTGGAACATCTTCTACTTTAC